>JACCDW010501372.1_pt1 | contig 10690 bp, 14 predicted proteins | sample 7449781 | NCBI WGS metagenome assembly JACCDW01 (sample SAMN15323449, study PRJNA562643) | freshwater metagenome | isolation source: river surface water | place: USA:Blue River Watershed | collected 2017-08-18
CATCTCTTAGACGAAGATTATTACTGTGTTGTTAGTATTAATTCAAATGCTGCAACAGAAGCTATTTGGGCAGGAATTCCTGTAATTACATTAGACCAGCATATTACCAATCCAGTGAGCAGAAATAAAATTTCCGATATTAATAATCTATTAAGACCAAATCTTGCACAATGGTTATGCATGGTCAGTTACAGTCAATTTACTACTGACGAATTGATCGACGGCACAGCAATTAAATTAATAAAACAATATCATGGCGTCAATTAACGTATATCATAGTTCAGTTCCAAATAGGAAAAATTTAGAAAAAATTGAACTTCTTCAAAATTTTTCCTTAGGTGCTAGATTAGTTGGAGAAAAAGTTAAAGACATTAACACATATAACTACGAACCATCCGACGTTGCTGTTATACAAGGTTGGTTAGGTCAAAAGACCGTATTGTCGGCGCATTTAAAACTAAGAAATGATGTAATTGAAAATCAAATTAAGAATAATAGATATGTTATTGCTGTTGACAGCAATTTATTTTTATATTCTAATACTGACAATCCTTTACATTATCTTCGTTATAGTTTTAATGGAATTTTTCCAAATACAGGAATATACTGTGACTCAAACATAGATCCCACTCGTTGGCAAAAGATTAGCAATAATTTAAACATTAATTTAAAGGATTACAGAACCGGCGGATCTCATATATTGTTATTTCTACAAAGAAATGGCGGTTGGAGTATGGGAAAGAAAGACATACAAGAGTGGGCAAACGAAACAATTAACGAAATAAGAAAATATACTGATCGTCCTATTAGGATTAGACCACATCCGGGAGATAAAACTAGTAAAGAAATTATTAAACCCGGAAATCCAAATTGTAAAATTAAATTTACGAAGAATATTACATTGAGCAATAATGTTAATTTAATCGACGATTTAAAAGATTGTTGGGCAGCAGTAAATTATAACTCAAGTCCGGTAGTTGGTGCTGCTATAGAAGGGTATCCTATTTTTGTAATGGATCCTAATAAGAGCCAGTGTGCAGAAATTGCAAATATTGACCTATCACAAATAGAAAACCCACTATTGCCCGAAAGACAACAATGGGTTGAAAGATTATCAATGTTTCACTGGAGTTTTAACGAATTAAAATCTGGCGAATGTTGGAATCACATGAAACAATTTATTTGCTAGGTTTATTTTTTAATTTTCTCCAATAACTTGTTCTAACCAACGATTTCTTTCCATCATCTGCTACTAAGGCTCTCCCCATTAAGTGGCTGTGAATTTGTAATTTTACAAAATGTTTGTTAATGGCATTATCTGATTTCAAGAAGTGCTTTTTATAAGTCTCGACAAGTTTTTTAGCAGCGTGTGGTTTAATGGCATAACCGGGAGTTCCGGGCAATGAAGCTTGATAATAGTCTTCTGCTCTAGGTTCTCCAGTCGGAGACGTTAAGAAAGGCATGTATTTGTCGGACTTCTGAGGATTTCCTAAAACTAAGATTAGTACATCCTTCCACTCAACAGGATGGAACCCTCTTGTAAACAATACATCATCTTCAAAAATCATTATAGGTTCGTTTAGTTCGACACACTTTTCCCAAAGTCTATAATGACTGTAAAAGCATCCTAATACTCCGGGATTATCTTCGATACATTGTTTTTCTTCCTCTGAATATAATCTAGTTGGTCCTTTTACTCCCCAAGGATAACATTGCCTTCCTTGGGCTTTAAATGCTGCTAGTGCCTCGTCGCCGTATGAACCTTCAAAAAATTCATTTTCAATATTAAATGAATCGAGTGCTTCTTTAACTTTTACTGCTGTGCTTCTAGAAGATTCAATTTTAGACAAATTTATTATAAATGCTTTCATTGCCAATAAGCCTCTGTTCTTTGTACCTTAAGGTCTTCTCTTTTACTTCTTCCGTCGTTCTTTCGATCGCCCTTTAAATGGTCTAACCATGCACCCCAGTCGGAATTAATTAATGGATGACCTTCTCCTGAGCTCATACCGGGTCTAGGTCTAAGATCGTGTAGTTTTGCTGCCCAGTCGAGTTGATGCATTTTAGGAAAACGTTTTCTGACCTCGTCAAATACATAACTGTCATGCCATTCTTCCATTAAAAAAATTCCGTTTTCGGCTTCATCGTAGACACGCTGGAATTCTTTTAAAAAATCTTGAACCAGCGAACACTTTAAATTCATAGAATATAGCCCGCACTCACTATATTTTCCTTTTCTTCCTAAATAGCACAATTCTTTGTTCTTAGGAATCATTCTTTCAAGGTCTTGCATAGTAATCGGACTGTGGCAAATAGTATCGGCATCCATCCAAATTAAAATATCGCTGTTAGATTTTCTTGCAGCATCAAAAATGCTGTAAACTTTGTGAGCAAATCTAATAGCATGCCATTTAAATCCCTTTCCGGCGTCTTTTCTGCGACTTCTTATCGGATCTGCGGTAACATCGCCGTTGGCTTTTGGTACATCTTTCCACTTTTCTTTAAATGCAACTAACTCTGGACTTGATTCGTGCAAATCTCTCACAATTAGATTAGGTGCAGATTCGGTTACTTGACAATTTTCAGCATATACTAAAAGAATAACTTCTTTAGGCCAGTTTTTTAAGAATGTTTCAATCATTCTTTTTCCATATTTTTCATAACCGGACTGGTGAAAAGTTGTAACAACAGTAAAATTCATTTTCTTGATTCCCATACATGAAATGATCCTTGAACACTGGTGCATTCGTAATCATTTTTATACAATGATCTTGATAAATCTCGACCTATCGGATCATCGCCTTCAATTATTATGGTTGATTTCCATTTAGTCCACACAGGTGATGTGATTTCTAAATGTTCGACCTGATCTAAGTCAAATATAACCGCTGTGATTTCGGTTAATTGTGTTAAGTGATCAAAATTTTCTCTGTATATTAAATTTTTTGCCTTAACTTTTACCTGATTGGGAGAAAAAATAAAAACAGTTTTAAAAGTTTCTAAAATTGTTTCTAAATTTTTTATCCCGGTTCCTACAACCAAGGCATTTTCAATTTTTCTACAAGATTTGATCAGTCTTTTTTGAAACTTATTCATAATAATCATTAAATACTCTGTTATTTAGTGAACAATATGAAATTCAAATTATACCGTGAATACGGTGCACAAAATAGTGTACCAATTTTTGATGCTTTTGCTCAAGGAGTCAAAGCACTTGGTCATGAGGTTGTCCAAGACCACGAAGACGTAGCTGTGATTTGGTCAGTTTTGTGGTCAGGAAGGATGGCACATAATCGTCAAATATATGAAGAGGCCATTAGGACCAAAAAACCGATTCTAATCATAGAAGTGGGCAATCTAAAAAGAAATGTCACATGGAGGATAAGCCTTAACCATATTAATAGTTTAGGAATTTTTGGAAACAATGAAAATTTAGACGATTCACGACCAGGAAAATTGGGTCTAAAATTATATCCAAATCAAGAGAAACGTCGTGGAGAAATTTTAATTGCTGGCCAACATCAAGAAAGTTTGCAATGGCAAGGAATGCCAAATATGAAGCAATGGTGTGAAAACATGATCGGGGAAATTAAGAAAAGAACCGGTCGAAGAATTATTGTAAGACCACATCCTCGTTCAAGTTTTCCACTAAAAATATCCAACGTTATTTTCGAACGTCCTCAACGATTGCTGGGCACATACGACGACTTTGATATTTTTTACAACTATCATTGTGTAGTTAATCATAACAGTGGCCCAGCGGTTCAGGCAGCTATACAAGGGGTTCCTGTTATTTGTGATCAGTCAAGTTTGGCCGGTGAATTGTCGTCGACCCTTGATCAAATTGAAAATCCTATATTGCCTGATCGAGAAGAATGGTTTTTAAAACTGTGCCATACCGAATGGACTGTTAATGAAATTTCTCAAGGCATTCCCTTACAACGATTATTACCATATATTTCCAAAAAAATCAGTTGACTTTCATTTTTTAAGAAACTATACTTAAGAAATGATAAACTCAACCTTTGCCGAAGACATTTTTTGCGAATTTCAGCAACGTGTGCTATTAGATGCAATTAACGTACAATCTCAGGATTTTGGTCCTATTATAAGTTTAGGCGATAGGGTATTTCAAAATGATGAGATTACTCAAAACCAAGCTAACTACATTGTTAAACTTCTAGAAAAATACAAAAATGTATCGGCCATCGCTGGGTTTGATTATGCACACCTTCTTCCACAACTTACTTGGAAAAAACCGTTTCGGGTATTAGATCTCTCTAAAAAAATCTACGTAGAAAAATCAGACACTGGCAAAGTTGAAATTCTATTAAAGTTTCCGTATCAACTAAAAAAAGAATTTGACGAAGAACTGGCTACTTCAAAAGATGCTGGTACAGTTGGTAAATGGGATTCGGAAGAAAAAGTTAGACGATTAAATTTTAAAGATCTAAATTTAATTGCATTGTACGAATTTGTTAAAAAACGAAACTTTGAAATTGATGAATCTTTTTTAGAGATATTATCCGAAGTTGAAGAAATTTGGCAAAACGCTGACGAATTCACACCACATGCGTATTGCATCGGTAAAGAAATACATTTAGTTAATACCAGTGAAGAAACAGAAGAATATTTTAACTCCCATAAAACCGGCAGGTTATTTGATGATGCTCTCTTAGCAAAAAGCATGGGGTATCCTGTTCGCGGGTTGCCAAACATGACTAGATATAATATTGCTGCGTCTACGGAAAACTCGTTTTGGGTTAAACATAATGAATCATTATTCTCTATGTTTAAAGAAATGACTGGTAACATCTGTATCGTCCTTGACCGAACCAGTAAAGTTCTCGATTGGTTGCAAAAATTTGTAGAAGATGCAGATCGTGTAGGTGTTAGCCGTGATGATATTAGAGTATGTTTTAGAGAAAACAAAGTCGAAAGCAAAGGTTTGAACGAGTGGGTTAAACTTGCAGGAGTTGGTGGCAAAGTTGAAACCGGAAGAATCTTTATTTTTGAAACAAAGCCGGCTAAGTGGTTGTTTAAAGAACCTAATGATGTTAAAATAGTAGCAACGAATATTTTATATCCGCCTACAAATCAATTAACAAGGGATTTACTTACAAGCCATCCTTGTGTAATTTATCTAGGGGATATAAAACCAACAGCAGCACGGGGACAGAATATTGTCGAATTGTAAACTAATTATCAGAGACGAAGTAAACATAAAGGTAGAAGGCCTAAGTGTAGAAACAAGACGCAAAATAGTCAACAAATTAAAGTTTGACCTCCCTTACGCACGGCACATGCCAGCATATAAACTAGGCCGTTGGGACGGAACTAAAACTTATTTTGGTATTGGCGGCACTGGATATCTTGCTCACTTAGATGTTATTCTTCCAATCATAGAAGACGATGGATATGACATCGAGATCGAAGATCTTCGCGAAAGTCACAAATTTCACTTCGATCAGATAAGTGAAAATTATTGGGCAGACCAAGGAAAAACTTGGCCAAAAGGCCATCCGCAAGAAGGCGAGCCGATCATACTTCGGGATTATCAATACGATGTGATTAATAGATTTTTAGAAAACCCACAAGCACTTCAAGAAGTCGCAACAGGTGCCGGTAAAACAATTACCACAGCAACATTAAGTCAATTATGTGAGCCATACGGCCGCACTATGGTTATTGTTCCTAACAAAAGTTTAGTTGTTCAAACAGAAGAAGATTATCGTAACTTAGGATTAGATGTTGGTGTATATTTTGGTGACAGAAAAGAATTAAACAAGACACACACAATTTGTACTTGGCAAAGTCTTAATGTTCTTGATAAAAATAGTTATGATGGTGATGCACTAACACTTGCAGAATTTTGCGAAGGTGTTGTAGCAATCATCGTCGACGAAGTTCACCAAGCTAAGGCAGATGTATTAACAAAACTATTAACACAGAATTTTAAAAACTGTGCAATTCGTTGGGGGCTAACTGGAACTGTTCCCAAAGAAGCTTGGGAGTTTCAAGGTATTCTTGCCAGCATTGGCCCTGTTATTGGAAATGTTTCTGCACACGATTTACAAGAAAAAGGTGTGTTGGCACAATTACACATTGACATTTTACAAACCAATGATGTCCAAGTATTCCGCAGTTATGCTGACGAATACTCTTGGTTAGTAACCGACGATACAAGAATTACTTGGATTGCAAACAAGGTAAAAGAATTTGCATTAAACGGGAATACCTTAGTGTTAGTTAATAGAATTGACACAGGAAATAAACTAATGGAATTACTTCCTGATGCAGTATTCATCAACGGAAGCGTTAAACTAACTGACAGAAAAGAGGAATATGATGAAGTACATAGTAGTGATGGGAAAATTATTGTGGCGACTTATGGCGTGGCTGCTGTGGGTATTAATATTCCTCGGATCTTTAATTTGGTTCTTGTGGAACCCGGAAAGAGCTTTGTCAGAGTTATACAATCTATTGGGCGCGGTATTAGAAAGGCCAAAGACAAAGACTTCGTCCAAATTTGGGATATCACGTCCACATGCAAATACGCAAAGCGGCACCTTACGGAAAGGAAGAAATTCTACAAAGATGCCAAATACCCATTTACAGTAACTAAGGTAACCATATGAGAATTTTAACTTTAAACAATACAGCATTTGATCTAAACGAATTGCCCGAAGAAGTAGACGAAGATACAAGATTTAGTGTCCTTGATAATAGTAATCCACAAGAACCGGATTTTTATTTCATGCCATTGATCTTTTTGGAATCATTTAATAGTCCAGCGATTCTTTTGCGTGTCGGCGAATACGAAGTACAAATGCCATTAGATTGGTGTATGGTTGTAGGAGACAAAGAATGTGGGTTAGATCCTGAGGTATTACCGTTAACAAGTATCAACGAACGCGGTTTTGATGCATTAGTATTCAACCCAATTAAAGGATTTAAAACAGACTTTCTTCCTATTGAAATTGTTAACATTTATCAAGATGTTCGTTGGTATTTTCCTAAAATGAAGAATGGACAGTTATTAACGGTTCCATTGCACGACGGCGAAAATCCCCCGTGTGTATATTTTGTTAAAGAAGTTAGTCGTCAAAGCGAAGTCTTGCAATTACATAAATTATTCTAATGCCTTTAGATAGTTTAATATGGGAAAATGACTTTTTTAAAAGACGCTGTATAGGGTGGCAAAAACGGTTCACTCTTATTCCTAGAAGGTGCTATTACACTGGTAAATACCTGTGGTTAAAGAAAGCATGGTACGGTACCGCAATGGTTACTGGCCCTGGGGAACCTGTTTTCGAACATCGGTGGTGTGAATTAGAACAGTTCCTCTTTTTAAAAATTAAAGGAATAATATGATTGCCGGCAAAGTTTGGGGACAAACAGAATTATTAGAAGCCAACGGAGTATTGGAATTTCATCGCATTGAAGCTAAAAAGGGCGGAGTGTGTTCTAAGCACAAGCACAAATTTAAGTGGAACGGATTCTTCGTCGAATCAGGCGAATTAATCATTCGTGTTTGGAAAAATAATTACGATCTAGTCGACGAAACTGTTTTAAAAGCAGGACAGTTCACTAAAGTTGCTCCCGGTGAATATCATCAGTTTGAAGCTACAAAAGATACTGTTGCTTTTGAATTATATTGGGCTGAATTTAATCACGACGACATCGAAAGAGAAACTGTAGGTTACAACAAATGAAGTTATCCTTAGAAGAAGAAGAAACACTGGTTGTAAATGTAGATGGGTGGACTTGGCCTGCAAAAGACAGGAACACCTGGGATTGGTTACAAAAGGAAAAAGATCTTCCCGAAGTAATTTCTAGTCTGTGTTCTGAAAAATCAGTAGTTGTTGAAGCCGGCGGCAATGCTGGGTTTTATGTAAAAAAATATGCGGAGCTTTTTGATACAGTTTATACATTTGAACCCGACAATTTAAATTTTTTCTGTCTTAATCAAAATGTAAGAGAAAAAAATGTTATAAAAATACAAGCATGCCTTAGCGACAATCACAATCTTGTTTCTTTAACCCCAAATAGACGTAACATCGGTGCATATTCTGTAGATCCTGAAGTTGATGGAATAATTCCAACATTTTTAATTGACGATTTAAATTTAAAAACCTGTAACCTTATACATCTAGACATCGAAGGGTATGAGCTGTTTGCATTAAAAGGCGCTATTGAAACAATTAAGCGAACACGCCCGTTGATTGCATTAGAATGGTTAAACCACGGAGAAAAATTTGACGCATCAGATGCAAAAATTGAAGAATTTTTAACCTCCTTGGGATACAAGAGTCTTATTCAGGTATACCACGAAAATATATTTTTTTATCAAGAATGAAATCATTTGTAATAATTCTTAAAGGACATCCACAGAGCGAAATCTATGGAGATGCTGCATTGTCAACAGGAACGATGCACGGTTGGGATATTCAACGATTTGATGCTGTTGACGGAAGAAAACAAACATTCAAAAATTTTAATTTGTTCCCTGCAAAAACATCTAACAAAAAACTTACGAGAGTTTTGACCATGCCCGGAGTAGTAGGATGTTTTTTAAGTCATTACACATTGTGGAAATTGTGCTTAGAACAAAATGAAACTATAGGAATATTTGAACAAGATGTAACTTTTAATCATCCGTTTTCAAACAATGTTGAGTTTTCCGAAGTTTTAAGATTAGATCGTCCAAAATATGACGGAAGAGATTTTGGAACCGGCACATGGTGGGAAGGGGCACACGCTTATATTCTTAAACCAGCTGGTGCTAAGAAATTAATTGATTGGACTCACAAGCATGGAGTTTTCCCTGCAGATATTGCATTAGGAATAAACGTGGTCGATATTCAATTCAATTCTAATAAATTAATTTCGTTAAACATGGAAAGCAGAAAACATAGTTTAACTAAGGCTGAAAAATTTTAACATGAATATACTCATAGCATGTGATTCTCAGTATTATTCAAATTGGGCTGTATATTGCATACGCAGTATTCGAAAATTAGTTCCCTGGTTAAAAGTTACTGTAGTTGTGGTAAATCCAACACAAATAGAAGAAATTCCTGAAGTCACATATGTATACGACTATGTAACATTTCCTACTGAAGAATCTAAAGTTGCATATTATCAAGCGATTCGATTTATAAAATGTGCCGAATTATTTCCAAATAATGAACTTGTTATGTCTATTGACTGTGATACAATTTTACAATCATCATTTACTAGACAAGAATTTGAAAAAGTTTGCTCAACCATAAATGTCCTACGCCACCATAAAGCGGATAGATGGATGGCCGGGTTAGTAACCTATGGTAACGATAATTTATTTAGAAAAACAATAAAAGAAAAATTATTGTCTTTACCCCTAGACAAATGGGAATACGGATGGGATCAAACAGTTTTGAATAGTCTAGCAACAGAATTTAATTATAATAAGGTAGAAGTGGGTGGTTGGATGAGTTTTGGAAAGGGTTGTGGAAAATTTCTTACCCTTAAAGGAAGTCAAAAATATAAAGAAAAATTTTTAATAAATTATGACAGAACACTGAGGGGAATAAATGTTAAAACATGATTGGCTAAACGAAGAATGGTTTACTGAAAAATATCAACTTGAAAAATCAAACAATTTTAATTTAATCGATAATTTTTTGTTGTCACCGCCTTTAAACATTCTAGACATTGGGTGCGGCCTTGCTTGGGAATCAAGATTATTTCAAAAAAAATATAACTGTAAATTATGGTTACTCGATGGAGAGCCGGCAGATGACACAACCGGTATGACCGAAGTTGGGTGGAATACCAACTCTTCAACGTTTGCATTTTATCATAGTTTAGATTTTTTAAATAATAAGTTAAAAGAGTTAGGAACGGAAAATTATGAATTAATCGATGTGAATAATATCCAGTTTCCTGAAGATTTAAAATTTGATCTAATTACTTCTTTTAAATCTTGTGGATTTCATTATCCTGCAACTACATATAAAGATCTTATTTTAAAACATTCACACTCAAATACAAAAATAATATTTGACCTTCGAACAAAGAAAAAAGAAGTTGTTGACACCGAAGGGTTCGAAATCGTTAATATATTAGAAAGACATAAAAAACATATTAGTGCAGAAATTAAATTTGTATGAAAAAAATATTAATAACAGGTAATTCAGGATACATCGGATCGCATCTTTCTAAATTGTTATTAGAGAATGGCAATTATGAGCTTTACGGTTTAGATAAAGATAATTTTCAAGTACCTCTCATGTCACAGTATATTCAAAATATTTGCGACAATAATTGGCCTTTAGATAAAGAATTTGATTGCGTAATTCATCTTGCGGCAGAAGTATCTGTTAGTCGAAGTGTTCATAACCCGATACTTTATTATCAGACTAATACTATCGGAACATTAAATGTCTTGAAAAATGTCAAGACAAAACGATTTGTACATGCTTCTACCGGGTCTGCCGGTCCGATGAATAATCCCTATGGAATATCTAAAAGAGCAGCCGAAGAAATAGTTAATCAATATTGTCAAGAAAATAATATACCTTTTACAATTTTTAGATTTTATAACGTAACAGGAACTGATGGCATTGAACCAACTAATCCTGACGGACTGATGTGGAATTTATTGAACGCAGAAAAGACCGGAGTTTTTAACTTATTCGGCAATGAC
>JACCDW012018054.1_pt1 | contig 10690 bp, 20 predicted proteins | sample 7449781 | NCBI WGS metagenome assembly JACCDW01 (sample SAMN15323449, study PRJNA562643) | freshwater metagenome | isolation source: river surface water | place: USA:Blue River Watershed | collected 2017-08-18
CCGATAAAAAGTTAGACTCAATAGACGATGAGTTATTGGTTAGAGATCTTAAAGTTAAAGATATCCCCGAATTATCTACAGAAGAATTTGATGAATTTGTAAAAATATTGTCGTACTCGGCACCAAGAATTATGGAGTACTTCAACGTCGCAAAATCAGTGTGGACTATAGTTTTCGATGCATTAGAAATCAAAGTCAAAAAAAACAAAAAAAATGTAATATCCAAAAAAGGTTTCTTCTATTTTAATAACAAAGAAAATGGACAAATTTATGTTTGGGAATATCATATCAAACCAGCGGCTAAAGGTTCGCCAGAATCAAAAACTTTCGTTAATTTAATTTACAATGACGATTCAAAAGAATTGACGATTCCAAAAATTATATCTACATTTTCTACGATGGACGAAAAAGAAACAAAGGAGAGTCCTGTTTTTGAAATGATTTGTACTGGAACATTCCCCATGGATGAAACGTTACTCCCATTGTTTAAAAGAAGATTAGTATCATATATTAATCAACAAAAAAGATTAGAAGAATACGAAAAGACAAAAAATGATCTTAACGATGGGATTTAATAAGAGAATATTAAAAAAAGAAAACATTTTAAAAAACCTCCCTAACATTATGACCTATTTAGACGCCGATGCGATTATTTGCACCGACGATTTTTCACGCGAGGTATATGGGTTATTTCGTATTGGATCATCAAAAGAAGAAATAATAAATCTAATAAATAAAATAAAATGAAAATTAAATTGGAATATGTTTGGTTAGACGGATATAAACCTGAACCTAACCTAAGAAGTAAAGTTAAGATTGTTGATTATGAATCTGTTAAGAATGCGTTCCTCGACGGAAATTTTCCTATGTGGAACTTTGATGGATCATCAACCAATCAAGCTGACACGGGAAACTCTGATCGTTTGTTAAAACCTGTGAGACATTACGCACCGCTTAATTTTTTAAAAAATAATAATCCTGTTTATATTTTATGTGAGGTAATGAATCCAGATGGAACACCACACGAATCTAATAAAAGATCTGAAATTGGTGAAAATTTTGAAGACCTTTGGTTTGGTTTTGAACAAGAATATTTTATTCGTGAAGAAGTTAATGGTAACATTTTAGGTCACAAGAGAAATATTCTTAAAGGTCAAGGTGAGTATTACTGTGGTGTTGGTCAAAACGTTGTTGGTCGTCCATTTGTTGAAGAACATTTGAATATGTGTCTTGATTATGGTATTGATATTACTGGAACAAATGCCGAAGTTGCGCTTGGGCAGTGGGAATATCAAGTATTTTCTCAAGGTAAATTAAAAGGTGGAGACGATCTTTGGATGACTAGATACTTCTTACTTAAAACTGCTGAAAAATATGGTTATCATATTGAACTTCACCCAAAACCAATAACACACGGAGAGTGGAACGGTTCAGGACTTCATACAAACTTCTCAACTGATATGATGAGACATGATGGTAACGAGAAATACTTCATGGCACTATTCAACGCACTTGAGTCAAGACATGAGGACCATATTAAGGCTTATGGGTCAAACAATCACCTACGATTGACTGGTGAGTATGAGACACAGGCAATTGATAAATTCAGTTGGGGTGTGTCTGACCGCGGAGCATCAATCAGAGTTCCTCAGGACACCGCAAAAGAATGGAAAGGATATGTTGAAGATCGTAGACCAGGATCAAATGCTGATCCATACAAAATCATTCGTGAGATTGTCAACTCATTATATGTTGCTCAACTTCTTTATGATACAAAGACTATGATGACCTCATTTGTCGATATGGATGGTCTTACTGGAAAATACGGTACAATGTCTAACGAGGAGTTATTAAAAGAATATAGAGAAGAATAATATGGCGGATTTGAACCACATATTTAAAAATAGGGAGGACTTACCTGAGTTTTTGAATAAACTTAATTTGAATAATAAAGGGGTTGAGTTAGGTTCATTTAAAGGTGAGTTTGCTAAGACCATTACTTCAAATTGGTCAGGTAAACTTTATATGATTGATGTTTGGAGGCCGTTATCTGAAGAAGATTACGACGATACCTCAAATCATAAAAACCACATAGACGCATATACAATTGCAATGAACAATATTAAAGGGTTTGAAGAAAAAACTTTTATGTTGAGAATGGACGGGTCGGAAGGGTCAAAACTGTTTTCTGACGAATCTTTAGATTTTGTCTACATTGATGCCAATCATACATATGAATCGGTTAAACAAGATATTGATGATTGGTATAGAAAAGTAAGGAGGGGAGGATTAATTATGGGACACGATTATTTACCTGATTATTTTTATGATGGTAAACAAGAAAAAAATCAAGCTCTATACACTTTTCCTGATGGAAAACCTGAGGAGGCACAATATGCCGGTATGTTTGGGGTTAATCCGGCAGTCGAAGAGTTTGCAAAAGAAAAGAACTACAAAATTTATAAAACAGATGAATTTTTAGCCACTTGGTGGTTTATTAAAAAATAGAATATGGAAAAAGAACAAGTTAACCATCCACAACATTACGGTGGTGAAGATAATCTTTATGAAGCAATCAAAGTAATTGATGCTTGGGATTTAGGATTTAGTTTAGGAAATACAGTTAAATATATTAGTCGTGCAGGAAAAAAAGGAAAAGACAAAGAACTTGAGGACCTCAGAAAGGCATTATGGTACCTCCAACACCACATCGAGACAATCGAAAAAGAAAACAGGTCTTGATAAAGAAATTAGTGTTTGGGATGCCCTCACAACACCAAATGAATTATTAAGAGAAACTCTTATTAACTTTATGTGGGGGTTTTTAGGGAACTCTATTGTGGTTTTTGCCGCAAAAGAACTGGATTTTTTAGTTCTCATTAATTATATTGTTTATTACATACTAATTTCTTATATTGTGAATAGGAAGAAATATGAGACTATGTTAGGTAAGTTCATTATTCTTCCTGGATCTGCGGCGGCAGGTGCTTTTACAGGATATAAGTTAGCACAAATAATCTCAAATTTCATTTAAAAATGAGAAAAGGTTGGAACTCAAATGATTTTCAAGGAAGATCAAAAGATCATATGGAAAGAAACTATAGGATTTTTGCCTTTATATTGGCATTATGTTGGTTGGTGGGAACCGGCCTTGTTTTATACAAATTAATTGATTACATTTTTTAATCTATACTAATATGAAATACTACAAAATCACACTTGGTCATAAAGGATCAGAAATCTACCCGTTCAAGTTAAACACTGAACAGTATAACACATTCCAAGAAAAAAGAGTTGAGTTCGATGAAATGGAATACGAACAAATTTGTGAGGTTTTAGGTGTTGAAGACTATTTTGATTCACCATTAGACTCCTTAATGGGACCTTATCCTGAAACTTTTTATATGAAAGTTGAAGATGAAGATGGTAATTTGATTTATGAAACTGAAGAGTTTAATTACGACAAATCAGATTATGAAGAAAAATATTGTAGTCAAGAGGCATATCTTATTATAGAAGATTATTGTAAAGGAGAACACTTAGTTTATGACATACCTTTGGAGGAAGATTTTGACATTGAAAAATTAAGATTTGAAGTCAAAGACGTTGGTTGTAGAGTTGAAATTGTCACGGATATCTTATACGATGATAAAAAATTTGGAATTTATAAATCATTTGGTGATACCTCAAGTAAGGGATATTATTACCATTTAACAGCAGGAATTTAAAAAATGATAGAAACAGGAAAAATAATAAACGGAGATTGTATTGAGGTGATGAAGACATTACCTGAGGGTAGTGTTGATTTAGTTGTCACCAGTCCACCATACGGAGTAGGAATTGATTACGATGTCCATGAAGATGATATGGAGTTTAGAGACTATGAAGATTTTGCCAAATCATGGTTGACTGAAGTTTACCGTGTGTTAAAGGACGATGGTCGTATTGCCTTGAACATACCGTATGAAATTAACAGACAGAAAAAAGGTGGACGTATCTTTTTTGTGTCTGAAATGTGGCAGATAATGAAACAAATTGGATTTGGGTTCTTCGGTATTGTGGATTTGGAAGAACAATCACCACATAGAAGTAAGACTACAGCTTGGGGTTCTTGGATGAGCCCGTCAAGTCCTTACATCTATAACCCAAAAGAATGTGTTATATTGGCATATAAAAAACAACACATTAAAAAAATCAAAGGTCAACCACAATGGACTGGAGAATTAACTGAAATTGAAAATGAAGATGGATCAAAAAGAAATAAGATGGTCTATGACGAAAACGATAAGAAAGAATTTATGGAACTTGTGTTTGGTCAGTGGAATTACTTTGCAGATACTAAATCACTCACCAAGGCAACTTTCTCGATGGACATACCAACCAAAGCGATTAAGATATTATCCTACAAAAACGATGTAGTTTTAGACCCATTTGCAGGATCAGGAACTAGTTTAGTTGCTGCAGAGACGCTAGATAGAAGATGGTTAGGTATTGAATTATCACCAAACTATTGTGATGTTGCTAGAGGTAGAGTTCAGACATTTGTTGATGAAAAACATAAAGTAAAAGTTGAGGAATCAAATTGATACTTTATCACCTTCTTTAATATTATATTTTTTACATTCATTTCCGGGCAACTCCAAAACCATATCACCTGAACCCTCGTAATGTTCACATTCGGGGGTTTTACATGGAGAACAATTATGATGTATTTTTGAAATAATACCATCTTTTATAAAAATTATATCTAATGGTACCAAACAATTTTTCATCCAAAAGTTATGAGATTCGTCATCCATTAAAAATAACATACCATCAAAACCATCAAAATCTTTACCCATCATACCATTTTGAATGTCTTTTGGGGTAATGACACATTTTACATCGTATAAGTTAGTATTTATAATTAAATCCATATATCAATAAATATGAAAAAGTTTGAAAGATGGTCTGGTGTAATATTAAAAAAGAACGATAAAGTTCTTATGTGTAAAAGAGCACCCAATAAAAGTTTACCTAATGTATGGTCAATTCCATCTGGACACATTGAAGATGGGGAGTCTCCAGGTCAAGCGGCAATAAGAGAGTATTTCGAAGAAACAAATATAGAATTACCAACCAACATCCAACTTGTTGGGTTTGTGGATAAGTTTAATAAAGATGAAACCACAAAAAGAGGTATGATGTATGTATTTTATACAGAAACCGATGATGAGAATGTGATCCCTGATCTTGAAAAAGCATCTGACGGATTTGAACACACAGAATGTAAGTTCTTTTCTTACGATGAATTACCTAATCAAAAGAAAAATGAAGATTTATTAAAAATAATTAAAAAAATTTTCAAATAGTTGTTTGTGGATTTATTGAAATCACTATCTTTGTAGTGTAATCATTTAAACCCATCACAATTATGTCTACCATCACTCAAGTCCAAAATTATCAAGGTTCTAACTCTTTCATCATAAAGATGAAACAAGCAATCTCCAAATACGGTTCTTTAACCGCTAAACAAACCGAGGCGGTTGAAAAAATCCTTAACGCACCTGTTGAGGCAAAACAAGTAGAACTTACTGAGGATATGAAAAAGATCCAATCCTATGATGGTACTAACTCTTTTGTTAAAGAGATTCAGTCTAAACTTGAGAAGTATGGTAAATTATCTGATAAACAAGTGTCAGCTGCCATAGGCCAAATCAAAAAAGAAGAAACTAAAGCGGCGACCAAACACATGAACATTCCTACCGAAGGAGACACCATTCAAGTTGGGCGCAAGATTGGTCAACAAATTAAAGAGACATACGGTCTTCAATTCAACCCAACTATCTTGGACATTACTAAAGTTTTGGCAATTTCACCTAAGGCGGTTAAGTTCGCAGGTAAGATGACCGTGAAGCGTTGTAAAGTTTGTATGTGTTGTGCTAAAAGTTTGACTGACGAGTTTTCTATGTTGACTCAAATGGGTAAGACTTGTGCTAAACATATGAAGGTTGAATACATCAAAGACAAGAGTCAAGCGGATCGTTTCCGTGAGGAATACTTGAAACGAGTTGAGGAAATTGGTGTTATGGAATTTTGGGTTCCTAAGTCTCAACTCAAAAATTGGGAAGGTGATTCTGAATTTTTATTAACTATGTTTGACTAATGTTTGTTAGTCAAACATTTTTTCCATATCTTTGTAGAAATTAATAACTATGATAAACACCATCAAAATCATCTCAGACAAACACGGAGTTTTACTTAACGAAAATTTCGTAGACGCAACCCAATTTAAGATTTTCTTAAAGTCAGTTCACGGAGCCTTGGTTCTTAATGAATCTTTAAGTTTCTTCAATGGAGATACTACCCTTATTCACATTCCTGCAAAACAATTGCAAGATTGTATAATTGTAACATCATCTAGTGAAGTGAGTATTACAGATCACGTTAAAAGTAAACTTGAATCTTTAGTATAATATTTATCAATATGAGAAATTTAATAATTTTTACATTTTTGTTAACTTTGTTTTCTTGTAAAAAAGAAGAGTTCATACCAAACCCACCAAATCCACCTGTGGATATTATAACCGACTCAAATTTGGTTGATACCACTTTAACTTTAGCTGGTCAAAAATGGGTTATTACAAAAATATTACTAACAGATCTTATTTCGGAAAATCGTCAAGATACGTTGGACTTTGAAAATAATTCTGACTATACTTATAACAACATCCCTAGTTTGTATGATTTGGACGTTAATCCTTACAATCATAAACTTACTTTGTATAACACGCCTTGGGGACATTTAGTTGGAACTCTATATGAATACAACTTAACTTCAGGTGTGGTTGTTGGGTCTTTCTTTGTTGATTACTACAATCCGAGTATTCAATATAAGATTTGGATGACCCGTCAATAGTTTCCTTGTTTAGAAAAACAAGGTGGTGGAGAGAAGACACGTTCAGTGTCGGCCTTAAATGAAATGGAGGACTTTGGTCCTCCTTTTTTATACAATATGAGATCCACTTACTTCTTTTATCTCAAGATCAGGAAAAAGTCCTTTGAAATAATCGTAAACTGCATTTTTTAAGTGTCTTGACACTATATGATAAGGAATATAATCTTCCATCTCTTTATCTATTGAATAATCATAATATACGGTTTTTGATGGTATTCTATACACAAATAAAGGTTCCCCAAATTCGTTCATTAGATAAATTGACCCAGGCCATTCACCCCAACCTTTAACATCTTTTGATATGGTTTTAATAAACATATTTTTATACTTTGGGTATTCATCAGCATACTCAGCATCAAAACGATCTCTTCTGTAAGTTTCGTTTATTAAATTTAATTGATCCTGAGTTATAATAATTTTCATATCTTGATAAATATCTTCTAAAATATTATTATATTTGTACTATGGAAAAAATGATTTATTTAGTAAGAGGAATACCGGGAAGTGGTAAATCAACATTTGCAAAAACTTTGGGTGGAGAACATTACGAAGCCGACATGTTTTTTATAGATGGGAACGGTGAATATAAATTTGATGGTTCAAAAATTAAATTGGCTCACGAGTGGTGTCAAGATATGGTTTATATGGATATGATAAAAGAAATACCAAAAATCGTAGTATCAAACACATTTACTCAAGAATGGGAAATGCGACCATACTTTGAAATGGCAAAAAACTATGGATACAAAGTATTCTCAGTCGTTGTTGAAAACAGACACGGAGGTACAAACCAACACGAAGTTCCTGAAGAAATATTAACTAAAATGTGTGAGCGTTTTGAAATGGCATTATGATGAAATTTGATAAATTACTTACAACTGGGGTAGTGTGGATCACATCTGACACACACTATCATCACAAAAATATCTGTCGAGGTGTTACCAATTGGCGAACACAAGATGGTAATATCCCCGTAAACTCAACTCGAGACTTCCGAGATCTCGATGAAATGGATGCCGCAATTGTAAACAACATAAACTCAAAAGTTGGTCCAAATGATACTCTGATTCACTTAGGTGATGTTGCTTTTGGCGGGTTTGAAAGAATTGAACAATTTTTAGATCGATTAATTTGTAAAAACATTCACTTAGTCTTGGGTAATCACGACCAAAACATTTTAAAAAATAGACAGAGCATTCAAAGTAGATTCTTATCCGTTCAGCATTATCTTGAGGTTAATATTTGTGACGTAGATTTTGTTTTATGTCATTACCCACTCCAAAGTTGGCACGGATTGAATAAAGGTGTGATTCATCTTCACGGACACGTTCACTTATCGGCTCAAAACAAGTGGGGTAATGGAAAACGATTGGATGTTGGTATGGATGGAAACAACATATACCCATATAAAATCACTGAAATTGTTCATATGATGGATCGACGTGAGATTGGGTCAGATATGAATAATGACCACCACCTCGATGATTTGGTTGGGGTTGTAGGATAAACTATAACTCCAACATATTTATTATTATGAAAAATATTATAATTACTAAAAGTCAATTAAGACTGATTACCGAGGCTTTAGGGGTTCCTGATAACATTTTAGATGCTGCTGATATGTTATACAATATTGTTGAAAGAGATATCAAATCAATAAATAGCGTTGAAGAAGAATATGAATTTGATGGTGAAATCGAATTAGAATTAGGTGACAAAAATAAAATAATGATCGATTCATATGAACTAACAGTTAAAATAGAAACTATCGATGGAGAAAATGGAGTCTTAGACATTATCTCGATGGGTATGTCGGGAGGATTTGGGTTCAACAGAGACGTGTTTATGAAAGAGACTGAACCATCAACAACTTTAGAATTAACAATTACTTTCGCGGTAGGTGAAAATTGGGAACCTGAAGGGTTAATTAGAAAAATGGAAGAAGAAAGGGACGAACATGTTGCATCATTAGCTCACGAAATAAAACACAAATACGATAAACAATCCAAAAAGATTGGTTTAATTGGTCCTGATGCTTTATATCAAGCAACACAAAGTAGAGGTAATTTTGGAATACCAGTATTAGATAGAGTTTTCTTTAGGTATATGTATTATATCCACGGTATTGAAAACCTTGTAAGACCTGTTGAGGTTGCATCGTTGATGAGATCAAAAAATATTACAAAATCGCAGTTCAGAGATTTTATACAAAACAACAGAGTTTATCGTGAATTGGTTGAAATTAAAAATTTCACATTTAAAGATTTTATAAATCAATTAAAAGAAAATGAAGATAGATTAGATGCTCTCCTAAATCACATCGGAGAAGACCCATCTAACATGACTATTGATCAAAAGATTGACAGAGTATTGGAAGTGGCTTATATTGATATAGTAAATAATAGAATGGAAATGTTTGTTCGAATGACAGAACATCATATGGATGATATGTTAAAATTCGGAGCACAACTTGGAATGTTACCGAGACATTTAGAACCTGAAGTAAAAAAATTACAAAAAACAGATGAGATTAGACAAAAGTTTTTGAACTATGTAATGAAATACGAAAAGAACCCAACCAAATTCTTTGAAGACGAAATTGAAAACTTCCAATATATTGCAAACAAAATGATTAAAAAAATATCTAAAGTTTATGCTTTAGCAAAAGACGACGAACAAGTTAGTGAATCGATCATCAATTGGGATCTTCACCAACAAATTATGGAAAAAAAGTATGGTAAAAGAAAAATCGAAACAAAATACAAAAATTGGAATCTTAAATAAAATAATAGTTTTAATATCACTTATATCTTTATCTTTTATTTTAACCACCCCTGAATATAAAGGTTTGGCAACTTACTACGGTCAACATTGGACAGGGAGATTGACCTCATCAGGTGAAAGGTTTCATGCGGATAGTCTAACCGCAGCACACAAATACTTCAAATTTGGGACCGTACTTAAAGTTTTGAATCATCATAATGATTCAGTTTGTTATGTTAAAGTTAATGACCGACTACCTAAAAGTTCTAAATTCATAATTGATCTTAGTTATGGAACTGCAAAAAAACTCAATTTTTTAAAAAGAGGAGTGATCAACGTAACACTAATTCCTGTTGATACGGTAGAAATCAAAAAATACAAAAAATAATTTTTATTCATTCAAATTTATTTCTTATCTTTGTTCTATGTGGACAACTAAAGAAACTAAAAGAGAATATCGTGGGTTTGAAATCGTCAAGTACGAGGGTTCCAAGGTGAAAGACACCTTTCGAAAAAGAGACCCACGAACATTTCAAAGTGGAGATAATAAGTTCACCAAGTGGCATTCCTACGAAGTAACCTTTGATGGTATTAAATATGATTTTGCCAAGTTGAAGGATGCAAAAGAATTTATTGAATCAAAATTAAAATGAAAAAACCTTGTAAAGAGTGTCCACACTTTATTCGTAATCGTCATAATGCTATGATTGTTGATTTCGGTCGTAGGACTGGTAAAAAACACAATTGTCATATGACAGAAGGGGTAAAAGATTTGTGGAATGTTAAAAACGAAAAATTGGAATGTTATGGGTCAAAGAGAGATAATTTACGGAGTGTGTGATAAGACAGGAAGTTGTGATTCCTATTTTGGATTCTTCAAAACAAAAGAAGACGCCGAGCACGAAGTACAAGTTCAAGTTGGTAGACTCAAAGAAGACTTGGGTTGGTTAGATATACAAATACAATCCGATAGAGCCTTGATGAATGGTA
>JACCDW010045235.1_pt1 | contig 10689 bp, 19 predicted proteins | sample 7449781 | NCBI WGS metagenome assembly JACCDW01 (sample SAMN15323449, study PRJNA562643) | freshwater metagenome | isolation source: river surface water | place: USA:Blue River Watershed | collected 2017-08-18
ACTCGCTCGTATTCCAGTTGGTACCTTTGTATACAACGTTGAAATCAAACCTGGAAACGGAGGAAAGATTGGACGTTCAGCAGGAAACTACGTACAGGTTATCGGTCATGATGCTGGATACACTCTTCTCAAAATGCCTTCAACCGAAGTTCGCCGCGTACTTTCAAAGTGTTTTGCAAGTATTGGTTCTGTTTCAAACGAAGAGAATCACCTTGTAAACCTTGGAAAAGCAGGACGCTCACGATGGCTCGGTATTCGCCCAACCGTTCGTGGAACCGCCATGAACCCTGTGGATCACCCATACGGTGGAGGTGAAGGACGTCAGCCACGAGGTACCAAGCGTGCAAAGACCATGTGGGGTAAATCAGTTGGAAAGGGACAGAAATCTCGAACCCCAAAGAAATACTCGAACGTCTTCATCGTCTCACGACGTAAAGTTGGAAAGAGTCGCGAGATTATTGGTTAATTTGACGGAACACATTGATTTTGTTACCATCCGAACACTCTCTTAAAATATAAAACATGACACGGTCACTTAAAAAAGGTCCATACATCCCAGAGAAGCTCTTGAAAAAGATTGCTGGTAAAAACCCTACCTCGGCAGCGCCAATCAAGACCTGGTACCGCCGCAGTCAGATTTCACCAGAAATGGTGGGATTCACTTTCCAGGTGCACAACGGAAAGGATTTTATTGATGTGTACGTAACCGAAGAAATGGTTGGACATCGTCTCGGTGAATTCTCGCTCACTCGTAAATTCATCCGTCACGGAGGAAAAATGCAGAAAGAGCTTGATGCCAAGAAGAAAGAAGCAGAAATGGCAGCAGCACAGGCAGCTAAAAATACCGCTGATACCAAAAAATAACCATGAAAGCTACACTCTCAGATTATCGTCAGTCTCCTCGAAAGGTCCGCATGGTCGCGAATCTTATTCGTGGAAAAGCTGTTGGAGAAGTCCGTATGGCACTTGCACACTTGCCAAAGCGTGCCGCAGCTCCACTCCTTAAACTCGTTGAGTCAGCAGCAGCAAATGCAAAAGTACAGGGAGTAAATCCAGATACTTTGAAGATCGTAAAAATCATGGTAAACCCAGGTGTTACCTTAAAGCGTATGATGCCTCGCGCTCGTGGAAGTAGTGCTCGCATCAACAAGCGATCATGTCACGTGATTCTCGAGCTTGGTAATTTCGCGAAAGCAAAAAAATAAATATCATGACACACATTGTCCACCCATATGCACATCGCCTCGGAGTAACCAAAGACTGGAAGTCTCGTTGGTTTTCAACTGGGCAGAAATATGTAAAGTCTCTCAAAGGCGATATTATTCTCCGTGAATATATCCAGGAAAAAATGCGTGGAATGTATGTTGCTGGTGTTGAAATTGAACGAAACCAGAAAGCGCTCCGCATCATCATCCAGACCTCACGCCCAGGTATGATCATTGGTCGTTCTGGTGAAGGATCAGTCAAACTCAAAAACGATATCCAGAAAATTCTCCGCAAGCAGAAGCTTCTCGGTACCGAAGAAATCAAACTCGACATCGTCGAAGTAAAATCTCCTGATGCAAATGCAACCATCGTTGCTCAGATGATTGCAGAAGGACTCGAAAAGCGTATGACCTTCCGTCGTGTAATGAAGCAGACTGTTGAAAAGGTTATGGCAAGTCGTGAAGTAAAAGGAGTAAAGCTCGAGCTCTCCGGACGCCTCGGTGGTGCTGATATCGCTCGTACCGAAAAAATGAAGCGTGGACAGATTCCACTCCAGACACTTCGTGCAGACATCGACTATGCTCACGAAGAGGCACACATGACCTACGGAAACATCGGCGTGAAAGTGTGGATTTACAAGGGTGAAATTTTCAATAAGGACAAGAAAGTAACCGCATAATTTTACATACCATGCTTACCCCTAAAAAAGTTAAATTCAGAAAGTGGCACTCGATGCGAAAGAATCCCGCAAAGATTACTCCTGCAACTCGTGGAACAAAATTGTCATTTGGATCATTTGGGCTCAAGGCTACTTCTGCATACCGCGTTCGATCAAACCAGATCGAAGCAACTCGTAAAGTTATCTCACGAGCACTCGGAAAGACTGGAAAAATTTGGATTCGCGTGTTCCCAGATATGCCATACACCCAAAAAGGTGCCGAGACTCCCATGGGATCTGGAAAAGGTGAGCCACAGGGATTCTGCGTACAGGTGCTCCCCGGCCGAATGCTTTTTGAAGTAGACGGAGCTGACGAGAAAACTGCGCGCGAGGCTCTCCGCAAGGGTGGCACAAAATTGCCAGTAAAGACCGTAATCGTTTCACGAGAATAGCTTGAAAAAAGCGTGGAAATGTGATAGAAAGAAACACCAACCAATACTATGAAAACAACTGATATTAAAAAGAAAGACACAAAAGAGCTCCCAAAGCTCGCTACAGAACTTCGTATGAAGCTTCGTGACTTTCGTTTTAATATGGGAGGAAGTAAAGTAAAAAATATTCGTGAAGGTCGAGAAATCAAGAAAGCGATTGCTCGCGTTTTGACCGAAATGAATATGCGAAAAATCGCAGCAAAAACCAAATAATTATCATGGCTACAAAAACCTCAACAAAAGCAGTAGAAAAGAAGACACCACAGCAATTCACTGGGGTTGTAGTTTCAAACAAAATGATGAAGACTGTGGTTGTCGAAGTAAACCGCCTCGTCAAGCATCCAAAGTATGAGAAATACTACCGTATGACTCGTCGCATCAAAGCGCATGACGAAAAGGGAACTGCGCTCGGTGCAACTGTGGTCATCGAGGCATGCCGACCAATTTCAAAACAGAAAGCCTTTCGCGTAATCTAAAATACCATGATACAAGAACGAAGTATTGTCACCATCGCAGATAACACCGGAGCAAAAATCGGTCGTATTTTCAAGATTCTCGGATCAAGTAAGCGTCGCTACGCTGGTATCGGAGACCTTGTAGTACTTTCTGTACAATACGCAGAACCACGCAAAGGGTTGAAGAAAAAAGATGTTGCACGTGCTGTGGTTGTTCGCACCAAGAATGCATATCGCCGAAAGGATGGATCATACATTCGTTTCGATGAGAACGCAGTGGTGATTATTGATAAGACAAAGGGAGACCCAGTCGGAGGTCGTGTCTTCGGACCAATCCCACGCGAGGTGTCTGAAAAAGGATTCCACTCAATCGTGTCTCTCGCACAGGAAGTAGTATAAAAAATAAAGCCATGCAAATTAAAAAAGGAGACACCGTATATATTTTGTCAGGAAAGGACAAGGGAAAGAGTGCAAAAGTACTCCGCGCTTTTCCTGCAGAAATGAAAATCCTCGTTGAGGGAATTAACGTTGTGAAGAAACATCAGCGTGCCGGGGTAAAGGGTTCAAAGAAAGGAGCAATCGTCGAAAAGTCTCTTCCAATCCACGCAGCAAAAGCAGCACTTATTGATCCAAAGACCGGCAAGCCAACTCGTGTCCGTTTCGAAATGAACGGCGACAAGAAAGTCCGTGTTGCAGCAAAAAGTGGCACAACCATCAAATAAACTACCATGACACTCAAAGAAAAACAGGCAGGTGCATTTGAATACATGAAAAAGAACCTTGGGTACACAAACCCAATGCAGGCTCCTCGTATCATGAAAGTAGTTGTTTCAACCGGTGTTGGATCAAAGCGCGACAAGAAACACTTGGAGCTCATTGCTGACCGACTTCAGAAAATCACTGGTCAGAAAGCAGCACCTCGTGGCGCAAAGAAATCAGTTGCTGCCTTCAAACTCCGTCAGGGTGAAACCGTTGGATTCCAGGTAACACTCCGTGGTCCACGTATGTGGAGTTTCCTCGAGAAGCTTTTCATGGTGTCACTCCCTCGTACTCGAGACTTCCGTGGTGTTTCTGCAACCGCCGTTGATCAAATGGGCAATTTCACTATCGGTATCAAAGAGCACACCATTTTCCCAGAAACGGGAGATGAAGATATCAAGGATGTGTTTGGTCTCGCGATTACCATCGTGACTTCTGTTGGAAAGCAGCGCGATGCAAAAGCATTCTTTGATTACATGGGTGTTCCATTTAAAAAATAGGTTGCAATTAAGGATAAAATAGGATACAGTAACCGCGCTTCAAAATAACAGATTATGGCAAAAACTTCAGTCATCGCACGAGCAAACCGAACACCGAAATACAAGTCGCGCGTCGTTCGACGTTGCTTCCGATGTGGACGCAAAAACGGATTCATGCAGGATTTCGGAATGTGCCGTATTTGTTTCCGTGAGTATGCAAACCGCGGTATGATCCCAGGTATCAAAAAATCATCATGGTAAATTCAATTCCCGATTTCGTCGTTCGTCTCCGTAATGCGGTCAAAGAAGGATCAGCAACTGTCTCTTTCCCTGCATCAAAACTCCGCCTTTCAATTCTCGAAGTCTTGAAGCGTGAAGGATATGTAGGAGCAATCACCAAGAAAGGAAAGACCGTTACAACTGCACTCGAAGCAGAGCTCATCACAAAAGGAGGTAAGTCACCAATCAACGGTATCGAAGCAGTTTCAAAACCATCTCGTCACCTCTACCGTGGAGCAGGAGATTTGTTTCCAGTAAAATTCGGTCACGGCAAATTGATCGTTTCAACCTCAAGTGGAGTGTTGACCGACAAGGAGGCACGGGCAAAAAATGTTGGTGGAGAAGTCCTCTTTAAAATCTGGTAAATATCATGTCACGTATAGCAAAAAAACCAATTTCAATTCCTGAGAAAACTGAAGTAAAAGTTCAGAACGGGATTTTGACTGTCAAAGGCCCACTTGGAGAACTCACCCGAAAAGTTGATGCGGATATTTCGTATGAAATCACGGGAACCGAAGTCGTCGTAAAGAAAGCAAAAGAGACCATTGCAAACGAGGCAATGCTTGGAACTTCAGTTTCAATTCTCCAGAACATGATTGCGGGTGTAAATACTCTCTACGTAAAGAAACTCATCCTCGATGGTATTGGTTTCAAAGCAGATGTAAAAGGCGAGGACCTCGTTATGTCACTTGGATACTCTCACCAGGTCATTATGGCGATTCCAAAGGGAGTCAAAGTTGTTCCTGAAAAAGGCGCAGTGGTATTCTCTGGAATGGATAAAGAAGTTGTTGGACGTTTTGCTGCTGAGGTCCGCTCACAGCGAAAGCCTGAACCATACAAGGGGAAAGGTTTCCACTATGACACCGAAGTCATTAAGCGTAAGCAAGGTAAGAAATCGGTTTAATTTTTGAAATCATGAAAGCATCTCAAATCAACACAGAAAAAAGACTTCGCCGACACAACCGCATTCGCGCTCGTGTGTCTGGTACTTCGGAGCGCCCACGTCTCGCAGTCTTCAAGTCAAACAAATACATTTCTGCGCAGATTATTGATGACACCAAGGGTCACACACTCGCAACATTTTCTTCAAAGGAATTGAAGAAGGGAACGATGTCAGAAAAAGCGCTTGAAACCGGAAAAGGAATTGCACTTCGTGCAAAAGAAAAAGGAGTCACAGCAGTCGTGTTTGATCGCGGAGGTTTCCTCTACAAAGGAAAGATCGAAGCGGTTGCAACCGGCGCACGCGAAGGCGGACTTATATTTTAATATCGTATGGATACACAAACCACAACACCAGTAACACCAACATCTGCAGCACCAGGAGCGGCAGCATCAACAGCACCTGCAAAGACCGGAGGATTTTCACGTGGTGCAAACCGTGGTGGAGCAAATCGCGGAGCGGGCGACAAGCGCGGAGGAAAGGGACGAGATAGTCGTGGACCACGTCGCGAGCGTTCAGAATTTGATCAGAAGATCATCGATATTCGTCGCGTAACTCGTGTTACTTCAGGAGGACGCCGAATGAGTTTCTCTGTTGCCGTTGTGATCGGAGATCGCCGTGGACGAGTCGGAGTGGGAATTGGAAAGTCAGGAGACACCGCACAGGCAATCGACAAGGCTGCACGGGATGCAAAAAAGAGTATGCTCAAATTGAACCTCACCAAGAATAATTCAATTCCATTTGAAATCGGTGCAAAATACTCAAGTGCTCGCGTTGAAATGCGCCCAGCAAAAGGACAAGGTCTCGGAGCAGGAAGTTCTGTTCGTGCCGTCCTCGAACTCGCCGGAGTAAACGATGTTCGTGCAAAACTTATTTCAGGAACCAAAAACGGTTTGAACAATGCTCGTGCTGCAATCAAGGCGCTTGAAGCGATCGGAACCTACGTTCCACTTTCACAATCATTTGCTCCAAAGGCAGTCGTTGAAGCTCCTCGTGCACCAATGATGCCTCGTGCAACTGTTGCTCCAGTAGCCGCAGCTAAAAAATAATTATCACCACCATGCAAACACATGAACTAAAACCAAATACAAAACGAAAGAAGGCACAGCTTCGTGGCCGTGGCGGAAAGCGTGGAAAGACCTCTGGACGTGGAGGAAAAGGACAGACTGCTCGTTCTGGAAACAAGCGACGTCCTGAAATGCGTGATATGATTAAAAAGCTTCCACGTATGCGCGGACGAGGCAAGAACATCAACAAGTCAATTTCATTTGAAACCATTTTCCCAATCTCAATCGGAATGATTGAATTGTCATACAATGCAGGGGAAGTAGTAACTGTTGAATCACTCCTTGCAAAAGGACTCTTGAAACTCGAAGCAGGAAGTAAGCCTCGCGTGAAAATTCTTTCACAGGGTGATCTCTCAAAGAAACTTTCTTTCAAGAATATTCCAGTATCAAAAGAAGCAAAAGCAAAGATTGAAAAAGCAGGTGGAAGTGTTGTTTCGACCGGTGAGACTGTAGCGAGTAAATAGTTTTTTACGAGTGAGTCTCTACTGACCGAACGTTAAAAATATTATTTTTCCCATTATGGACTTCACAACGAAACTCAAAACAGTATTCAGTGACAATGTACTCGTAAAGCGTATTGTCTTTACTCTGCTTGCGCTCGTTGTGTTTCGTCTCCTTGCTGCGATTCCAATCCCTGGTATCGATCACACCCGTCTTGCGGCGTATTTTAGTGGCAACCAGTTTTTAGGCCTCCTCGATATTTTCTCTGGAGGAGGACTTTCAAATCTTTCAATCATCATGCTTGGTGTTGGTCCATATATCAACGCGTCTATTATCATGCAGCTCATTTCGATGATGGTGCCATCGATCAAGGCGATGTATCAAGAAGAAGGGGATGCTGGCCGCAAGAAATTTGCGCAGTACACTCGTCTCCTTTCTGTGCCACTTTCAGTACTTCAGGGATTTGGTTTTCTTACTCTTCTTTCACAACAGGGTGTTATTACACTTTCGATTGCATCTCCAGAATTCTGGATCAATGTACTCATCATTACCGCGGGCTCGACACTTATTATGTGGTTCGGTGAACTGATGACCGAGTTCGGAATCGGAAATGGAACCTCACTCATTATCTTTGCCGGTATCGTTGCAAGTATCCCAACCTCACTCGCACAGCTTTTGACCGCAGGGGATGTGTCACAGATTCCACTGTATATCGCAATCGCACTCGTCGCGATTCTTGCAATCGTTGGTGTGATTTACGTCACCGAAGCACAGCGCCAGATCCCAGTGACCTACGCAAAGCGTGTTCGTGGAAACAAAATGTACGGTGGTGTTTCAACCTACCTTCCGCTCCGCCTAAACCAGGCAGGGGTCATTCCAATCATTTTTGCGCTTTCAATCCTCTTGTTCCCACAAATGATCGCGCAGTTCATTGCAACCGTTCCAAATCCAATCGTGCAGAGTATTGCAGAATTTTTGACGCTCATCACTACGAACGCTTGGATTCACGGCTCACTTTATTTCGTTCTCGTGTTCCTCTTTACGTACTTCTACACTGCCGTTACCTTTGACCCAGTACAACTCGCGGACAACCTCCAGAAAAACGGAGCATTCATCCCAGGAGTTCGCCCAGGTGAATCGACCGCAGCGCACATCTCACACATCCTTACTCGCCTCACGATGATCGGCGCGCTCTTCCTCGGATTCATTGCAGTGCTTCCCGCAATTCTCCAGGGCGTCACAGGAATCACCACTCTTTCAATCGGTGGAACTGGACTCCTCATTGTGATTTCTGTAGTGCTCGATTTGTTAAAGAAAATTGATGCGCAGGTCTCGATGCGAGAATATTAAAATTCCAGAAACAATCCTCGAAAGAGGATTTTTTCTTACATATACAACACGCAAAATGAAACACTTCATGAAATTACAAAGCAGGCCGTTCCAGAAAATTGTTTCTGGAGAAAAAACAATTGAAGTGCGTCTCTATGATGAAAAAAGACAGCAGGTATATGTTGGAGATGAAATTGAATTTACCGAAATAGGTGACGCAGAAAAGAAAATTACAAAAACAGTTACTCATTTGTCTTTATATAAAACATTCCGCGAACTATTCGAGAGTCGCGATCCAAAAATGTTTGGAGGTGAGAGCGTCGAAGGTTTACTCACACAAATCAAACAATTTTATTCCACAGAAGATGAAGAAAAATATGGGGTGGTAGGGATAGAAATAAGGTAAAATATCCATATGCAAAAATCATCACAATCACGTCGCGTTGTCTTAAAAATTTCTGGTGAGATGCTCGGTGGTCCAAAGGTAGGGAAGACGTTTGACCCAGATCGCGTGACGCATATTGTGGATGAAATTGAACTCGCCTTGAAAACCCATCCCGGACTCGAGATTGCGATTACGCTCGGTGGTGGAAACATTGCTCGTGGAAGTGCGCTCAAAAAAGGATTCCCGGGATTTGATGCGACAACTGCCGATCATATCGGAATGCTCGGCACACTTTCAAACGCACTCGTCCTCGAGGATCAATTTGAAAAAAGAGGATTTGAAGTGCGACTGGTGAGTGCTTTTGCCGTACCGCAAGTCTCCGAACCCTACACCTACAAAAAAGTCCGCCATCATTTGGAAAATAAGCGCATCGTGTTGTTCGCAGGTGGACTCGGACTTTCTGGATTCACGACCGACACCTCGGCGATTCTCCGTGCTGCAGATGTAAACGCTGTTGCAGTATTCAAAGGCACAAAAGTAAACGGCGTCTACGATAGCGATCCAGAGAAAAATCCCGATGCAAAATTCCTCCCACATCTCACCTACAAAGAATTCTCTGACCGCGGCCTCGATGGTATTCTCGACAAACACGCAGTGATTTCTGCCAGCGAAAAAAATATTCCAATTTATGTCTTCAATGCATTCGAAAAAGGAAACTTTTCTAAAATTCTTGGCGGGGAAGATATTGGCTCAGTGATTTCGGGATAGCCTAATACTTCTCCCACAACGCATCAAAAACCGACTGGCGGGTTTTGGCAAAGAGTGCGTCTTCGACGACGAAGAGATTGTTTTCAAATCGTGGGGAAATAAAGGCAACAAAGTTGCCACAAATCACCTCGGTAAAGGGAAGTTTTCCGACTGTCTTTGGGAGAATTTTTGATGCGCGATTTTCGCGTGCATCTTTTGCAACGATTTTTCGCGCATATTCAGAATCACTAATAATCTGCTTGCTACGGATTCCCAAATCTTTTTTCTTTTTAATAATCTCGTCCAAAATATATTTTTCCTTTACGAAATCCAAGAAACTTTCTCCCTCGGTAATCAAACAGTATTCTTTTTCTTTTGCGGCAAAAATCATATCCCAAATCTGCTTGAAGCCTTGCGGACCAAAGAGGAAGTAGAGTCGTGGCTTTTCGAAAATTGCATGGTGCTTTTCTTCGAGGAGGGGAAGTGCTTCTTCGGTTTCTCGAATACGTGTTTTTGCAAATTTGATGAGGTCTCGCGGATGGGTAGCAACATAAAATGATTTCTTGTTGCGTCGCGTTTCAACGAGCGCCCCGTTTTCGATGAGCTCGGTGAGGAGATAGTAAATAGTGGTGCGTTTAATTTTTGCCTGGCGAGCGAGGTCTTGGATGGTGCCTTCACCCATTTCGAGACATGCCAAATATACTTTTGCCGCCTTTTCAGAAAGCCCTACATTTTTCACTAATTCAATAATATCTTTCATGTTTCTATGCTATCATTACTACAAATATTTGTCGAATAATTAGACAGAATATATTGTATTACCCCTTTCAAAAGCATATGCTCTATTCAGAAAGTACATTGAAAAAAGAGGATAGGGATACCAAGTATCCCGGAAAGGAGGCCATCATGGCCGACAACACACTTCTGTACACCGCTGGGGTCACTGGGACTTCAGCCTCAGCTAACCGCAGGGCAACCGTCATCATGGGTAAAAGTGCACTCCGTCCAATCGATCGTGGCCCGTGCGGCACGTTCACCACTGCGCTCGCTCTTGCAGTGGGAGAGACTGGGTACGCCATCGACAATGGCACAGGTGCAACCAATGCTGCGCTGTATCTCGGGACCAAAGGAGTCAAAACGGTCCGGGTGCTCCAGACACATTTACACCACGATCACATGCAAGGTGTGAGTGCAAACAACGGTCACTGGCTCCGCAAGGGTTACATTGGTGGAGTCTATGCTCCAAAAATTGGACGTGGCTTCGAGACGATGTTCAACGAAATCTTCTCGCCTGAAAGCTGGCCGATTTCTCCAAAAACCCTCGGCATCAACCACCGCTTCATCGACGTTGTTCCTGGTCAGTCGGTTCCCGAGCTTCCTCACGTGAAGACAATCGCCTTGAACCATCCGGGTGGATGCGTGGGGTATCGGATTCCAACCTTGAATGGAGATG
>JACCDW010104047.1_pt1 | contig 10689 bp, 8 predicted proteins | sample 7449781 | NCBI WGS metagenome assembly JACCDW01 (sample SAMN15323449, study PRJNA562643) | freshwater metagenome | isolation source: river surface water | place: USA:Blue River Watershed | collected 2017-08-18
AGATAGATCAAGTCCTTCGGTACGTCAGTAAAAGTCGCTATGCGGTGCGTAATCGCTGTTTGATACTAACCAGCTTTTGGTCTGGTATGCGTGTCGCAGAAATCGCCAACTTAAAGATGCGTGATGTATTAAATGAAGATCGCACGATTAAGACTGAAATACGTCTTTCAGCTAGTCAAACTAAAGGTGATCAAGGGCGTGTAGTCTTTATTCCACAAAAGCTGCGAGATGAGTTTGCGAGTTACCTTAAGACTAGACAGATGTTTAATCCAGACATCCCCTTCTTTCACTCCAGTAATCGCCTTGGTTTCACAGCAAACACACTTTGCCAGTGGTTCTTTTGGACATATAAACGTGCTGGACTGAATAATGCTTCAAGCCATTCTGGCAGAAGATCGTTCATTACTTCCTTGGCGACCAAGGGAGTTGGCGTGCGTGTACTAGCTAGTTTGGCAGGTCACAAGAGCATTGCTGTGACACAGAGATATATTGATGTTAACGACGAGATGAAGAGGAATGCAGTAGAGCTAATCTAGCTTGGTTTTCTTTTTCTTCTTCCAATGCCTTATCCACGGCTTTATCAACTGCCTTCTCAATAGTCTTCTCAAGCTTTCTCTTTTTCCTAAACTCACGCTTGATATTAAGAAGGTATTGGTCGCGGATCAGAAGCTCGGGATTATCTTTGTAGCGTTCTAACATCGCCGTCTCGATCTGAGCATAAGTGAATAGCTGACGCGCAAGCACGGGGTAATCGATTGGAATAGCGTTAGGATTAGGCTTAATCGATGGAAACTCCAATCGAGCAGCATTCTCAGAAAGATGCCAACCATCTCTCACTAACTTATGGCTAAGCTCACCTAATGCCACCCTCGCCTTCAAGTTATCCTGAGTTGGCTTTGCATCGAATGCTAGACCCTCAATCCATTTACTCAAGATCCTAGCCTTAACCGCTATTCGCCAGTTCTCAACATCCCGTCCCAATCTAAAGTTCTGAATAGCCTTTGCCATTAGGAAGTTTTTTCTATCATTGATCGAGCTGTAATGAAGCTTGTTATTAATGAAAGCTATCTTCTGACCACCGCTATTCTTCTTGTTCCAAGCATAAGCCTGCTTAATCGTGTCCATGACTTCTTGAAGAGACTCTGGTTGTGGTTTAGTTAAATCCACATTGATTGTTAGCTTCTTCATTTGAGACTGATATTCGAATAACTGATATCCACCTGACTGCCACCAATCCTCAAAAGTCGCTTCATAGATATTGCCAACTAAATCGTAGGTCTTTCTGACCTTATCAAAATCAGCAGGCACATCTAAGCCCTTTGGCACTTTCTTGCCTTTTAGCTGATGCGCTAGTGCGTAGCTTGGACTCATTAAGAGGAAATAGAAAAACAACTCATGCTCAAACGTAGGCAAAAGTCTTAATTCATTCCACTTCTCTCCAAACCCTAATGACGTTCCCATAAATTTAAACATTGTATGAAATGACTATGTAGTCATTTTATCCATTTTGAACAAGTTAAGCAAAGTCTCTAAGCTCCGTTCTCAGTTACATCGCTCTTTAACAATTTGCTTGTTCCGTTTCCAAAACGTCGGGATTCCCGACATTTTTTAATTGGTCATTTTTAATAGGAGAACTTTATGACTACTACCGTTTTGGAAAAAGAAGTTGAAGGTGTTGAACATCTTTCATTGAAAGTTGGTGATAACACCAAACACGAAATTAAGACTGCTTTTGATTATCTGATCGCAGAGCGTAAAAACTGGCAAGAGAATGAATATGCGCGTAGTAATCAGCGCTTGTACACCATCTTGCAGCAGTGCTACGCATTGTTCCATGAGATGAAAGGCGTCAGTGCTGAGAAATTAGCATTGAAACGTGCTTTTAATTCTTATTGCTCAGATATGGGCGTGAGCTTTAACGATTCAACGCACTTGATGACAAAGATTGTGCGTTGCGTCTTTGGAGATGATCGCCGTCGTGTTTCTTCATATGCCTTAGCACTTCGCATCGCTGACGAACAAAAGACTTCCGTTTTAGATATTCCGAAGTTCTTCAGTGACGCGGGTGGGTTTGAAGAGGTGCGTCGTAATAACTCAAATAAGAACGCTAAGGCTGATAAAAAGGCACAGGGTTTGAGCTTGATGAATTCGAACAGTCTTGCTTCTGTTAAAACAGATGCCTTGAATGCAGCATTTGATGAAGGCAACTATGAAGGTGCTGTCTTGCTTATGTCGACACGCGAACCAGATGGTAGCTTTCAAATTAAGTATGTGATTCAGCAAGGCACGATTGTGACTTCTGCACTCGCTCATCTTGTGACGCTTACTAAAGATAAACAAGAAAAGGTGAATACAGAAACCAAAGCTGCGAATGATGAAAACATGCGCGATAAGGCGATTGACCAAGTAGTTAATGGTTAATCATTTTTAATGTTGTTTGAGATGTAACTCGGAAATGGAGCAAGCAAATTCTTTTTTAAAAAGGAGTTACAAAATGGGTTTAATCGTACCTACCCCAACGATGCCTGACGACTTTGTTCTGATGGCACCAACAAAACATAAATTACACGCAGTATTAAATGGGAACATTAACTTCCCTGCTAATGGCGTGTCTGGCCTGCTGCTATACGGCATTTATGGCACAGGCAAAACAACCATGGCTAACTTACTGCCTGGATGGATTGAAACAGCTAAGACAACTAAGTTTTTAGCCAATAATCCAGTAGGACAGTTAGTGGATAACGCGAATCCCTACTTTAGTTTTCAGGCCTGCGCGCAAGGTCAGAATGGCGCTAGTGTAATTGGCAACATTCAGAATGCAACAAGTCTGATTAGCTTAAATGATAGCGGGCTTCATTACGTGATCTTAGATGAAGTCGACATTCTGACTAGTGCTGCGATTACTTCATTCAAGTCAATCATGAATCAGAAGAACGTTGTTTTTATTCTCACAACGAACAATCTGAACAAGATTGATCCAGGAGTGATGAATCGCTCGATCTTGCTAGACATGAATGCTGCACCAACAAATGACTGGGTCACTAAGATCACAAGCATTTACCAACTCTCTGGTCTGACAGCCCCTGCACCTAACAAGATTGCAGGGGTGATTGCCGCAAGCAATGGTTCTGCTCGATCTATTTTTACTGACATTGAGTTTGCTGAGTCCCTTCGTTCAAGCAAACAAGGAGATCCATCATGAGCGGTCTGATTGGAGATAAAGAAAAGGCTAAGTTCATTTTCTTTGCCGTTGATGACGAAAAAGACTTGCCCTCAAAAACTGAAATGCAGAATCACTTCCCTGACTCTAAATACAATGTATATAAGTCATGGGGGCATTTCAAAGATAGCTTTAATTCTATTGAGTCTCTTTTGCATATTAAAAAACGTGGTATTGATTCAGGTGACCGCTGGTTTCCCCCACGTTATATTAGTCACGCCATAAGGATTGATACCACGCACAAGCCAGATTCATTTTTCACATTGAAGTATGGCGCTGCACTTGTGGGTTTTTATGAGTTTGGCGATGCAGACCTTATAGAGCTTGAATCATTGCTTAAGTTTTGGCGAGCTCAAGTCGACTTAATGGAATGCATGCAAAAGTCTGTTAAGCACTTTAGCATGGGTAAGAAAGCCGTCGAATTGATTGATGTTAAAGATAAGTCGATGAGCGATCCTGATGAAGAAGCCATTGAAAAGCTTTTTACTGGATATGGTGAAGAGGCAGCTCAGCAGCTCATTCAGAAACTAACCGACTGGCAAACTAAAGTGAAGTGGCAATAAGAAAAGGACACCTTCGGGTGTCCATTTTTGTGATTGTCGGGATTCCCGACATTTTCAAATTTACCTTAGTGTTGACTTTGGTTGTCAAAAGGACAACCATTAATCCAGTAGGGATTTTCCTACTAATTGAGAATGGAGATCAAAATGGGTGTTCCATGCAGCAAGTGCGGAGAAGACGCGCTCCAGAGTACGACAGGGGTATTAATTTTTAACAATCACATTCAAAAAGAATGTACTGCTGTTTTCTGTCATAGATGTAAAAACTGGGAGTCAGTAACTAGTTTGAATCATAAAACACAGCAAAATATTAATAACCCCTATGATGAGATAAAGAAATATCAGGAAATTATCGCAAAAAATGACACTGATATAGATGCGATGACAGGCATAGCTGATCATCAAAACTCAGATCTAGTTAAAACTAAACAAGCACTGGCACAGTGCCAAAATGAGTTAAGACAGTTGAAACAAACTAGAGAAAAAAGATAGTAAAAAGCGACAGGCTAACCACTCAAGCTTAGGGGGCTTAATAACCCCCTAGTCTTCTCACCTCTGAGCTGTTCAATCGCCTGAATAACGTTTAAGTGGGAATAATGCTTTTCAATCATTAGTACACTTGTTCCCATCTGCCGCGCTAGTGTGTGGATGGGAACATTATCATTTGTCAGTGCTAGTGTGGCGTAGGTATGACGAAGACTATAAAATACCCTATTCTGCTCAGTCTTGGGATCTATAAGCAGATTATTCTCTTTTAGAAATATTGAGAACGTTCGTTGAAAACTGCCAATTGGATTGATCTTTTTTGATGTTCTAAAGATGAATTCACTTGATGTCTTGGTAAGCGAAATAAGACCGTCAATTGATTTGACACTGTAATTACGATCAGCGATAGCTTTTAAGGCAATGACTGTTCGCTCCATACCTAATATCTGCCTAGCGCCTGTCTTGCCACTAACACGCATAACAACACTTCTAAAGTCTATTGCGAATTCTATTTGTCGCCACTTCATACCAAATAGCTCAACTCCTGGCCTTGCCCCTGTATCTAGCAAACAGAACACATAGTCACGAAGTAAGAAACGGCACTCAATCAAATGTTGATTCTTGCCACGTTCGGGCCATCCTTCAAAGGCCTTAATCAATCGTTTAACTTCTTCTAGATCGAACGCTGGCCTTCGATCACCGCTCTTACCTTTAGCTTCTAACTTAGGCCTGGTGATGTCATTGAGATAACCCCGCATAACAGCTTCATCTAGAACACGGTTAAGTGCTGCGTTATGTGTCATCAAGGTGCTTTGGGTTGGCGCCTTCTTCATATTATCCAAACGCCACTCATCGAACTCATCTAAGGCTTGGTAGTTGATGTTGTTGATCATTCGATTTCCAAAGAATGGAATGAGATATTTCTCAATGACGATCATGTAATCGTTGTAGATGACTTTGCCTGTGCCAGCCCTTTTCTCCTGCTGCATACGATCTACGGCAAGAATGGCGATGTCTTTGAACTTACGGGTAACAATAGGAATGTTTGCGCGTTTACGTATCTCAGCTTCAATTAGAAGCTCTTTGGCTCGGTGACAGGCTAAGTCGAACTTGTATTCCCTCGTGCTGGCTCTAAGCCACCTATGATCAATCTTGTATCGGCACTGCCAAACTTCACTTCGTGGGGACTTATAGAGCACTAGCTCTCTGTTCATTAGTACATGCGTAGTTTCAGCAAGGGGTTTGCCCATATAGGGCTAATTTATAGTCTTTTGGAGTGATGGACAACCTTAATTGTTACGGTTCATAATCAACCTGTCATCCACATTAAAAAGGGATTCGAATGAAAATATCTATTAAAAACTGGTTTACCAAATGGAATGACTACAATAGCGATGCCAACAGAAAAGAGTTCTGGATTGGCTTCGTATTCTCAAATATTCTCTACTTTATTGTCTTCTTATATTTGCTTGCAGGGTTCATGCCGAGCATTGCTGAGAAGATAACCACAAAAAATGCATTCCTACTGTATTTGGCAATCACTGCTGTCTTTGGAATATATTTCCTAGCCCTACTTGTGTCAGCTACGATCAGACGCCTAAATCATGCTGGCCTTAGTAAATGGTGGGCACTTCTGATTGCCGCACTGATAGGCTCAATGCTACTAGTAAATCGAGTTTGGACTGGGTTGTTCTATGTTGAGGTACTAAGTTTTATAGGCCTTGCAATCATTTGGCTATGGCCTGGTAAGAAGTAATTCCTCAATAATATACGGGCGAAAATGAATGATCTGACCTTCTACTATTTCATTTCTAATTATCAATTTCAGATCATATAAGGAAGTTAGTAGCTAATGACTTCAGTTAATGAACAGATTCAAAACGCTGACAGCGCAATTTGTCGCAATATAGAATTACTTGCAGACCAGCGAGGCTTGCTGTCTCAAAATGTTCTTGCTCAAATCCGAAATCTTGTAGAAGGTGTCTCAGTTCGCCTCTACAAAAACTCTCCTAACGCAGACTTCAACTACAGCGACGTGAGTCATAGTTTAGATTTCGTCAAAAGCAGAGCAAAATACAATTTCCTTAATAGATTCCATAATCTTATCCAAAAAAGCTCATCTCACTTCACTTTAGATGGAGATACTTCCGAACGTTTAATGCTTAAATATTACGAGTATTTATTCAGAGTTCGTAAACTGCTTAGAGACGAATGCTCAATATCAGCTTTGAGAAACTTAGAAGATTTTCCAGTCAAACTTGACCCCTCCTTAAAGGAATACCACGAAAAAATTGCTGCGAAAATTGACGAAGTTAGTTCACTAACATCTGAAAGCACTCCTAAAAATCGGTATTACATTCACAAAACCCGCCCCTTCTTTGTCAGCGGAAAAATTTACTACGAGGTTACTCTTTACCGAGCTGTAAACAATGTGAGTAAGTCAGACCGTATTATTGCTTTCACCAACATCGACATGACTGACAAATACTCATCCATGTTAATTCTAAGGCGAAGCTCAATAAGGGTATTGGATCAGACAATGCCGATTTCAATAATCCTTCACTGGGAAGTTTCGATTCGCCCTTGCGAATTCAATAATTTCGCACGGATATTAGGTATATCTGTAGACGTAAAATCTAGCTCGACTGAGTATATATTCCTTATGCAGAGACTTACAGTGAGCTCAGGTAACCTAAACGATGTTATTGATATGCCTGACAACATGTACTCAAAGATGAAACTAGACGGTACTGCAAAAATTACTAAACCACAGATATTTCAGATTCTGGATGAAGTTCGTAGGATTGTGAAAGCAGCAGCCCCTGGATACATAGTACTTAAATATCTCATCCTTCGGATGCACAACCAAATAATCAAACCACTTTATGACTTTCAAGGGTGTCCCAATCTTTCTAACTTAAAGCTTCGCTTTAGCAGCATTCCTTTTGACATAATGCCATTCTGCACTTCATTGCCTAGGCATAATCCTAGGTTTTCAGATTTGATAGAGAGTATAGATTTAACAAATCGCATACACGAGTTACTAGTCAGACGAGTTCGCAATAATGTAGAGCAAAAAGGAATTTTGTACACTCCCGATACGGAGCTCGATGAATTCGGAGACATCGACTCTCTAATTGCTCTTTACAATAGAAAAATCTACTACAAACACTTAGAAACTCGAAAAGTTATTCACGACAAAAAGCATGTATTCATCCTTGGATATGAGAATGACACAGTCTCTATAATAAACATGCTTAAGGAATTTTCTTTGTCTGGGATATCTGGATATAGAAATGCTGTTGAGCGTTGGCTCGATGAAAAACCTAGTCGTATAGAGGACCCTGCTAAAATTAACGTTCTAAAACAATTATTTGATGACTCACGTTTAGCATTAATTTACGGTGCTGCCGGAACAGGAAAGTCGACGATGGTAGATCACATCGCACACTTCTTTCACGACAAAAAGAAACTCTTTCTTGCCCACACGAATCCAGCAATTGACAATCTAAAACGCAAGGTTACCGCTCAAAATTCTGAGTTTCGAACTATTAGCAGCCAAATTGGTAGACGATCTTCTGAGGAATACGATCTTCTAGTTATAGATGAATGTAGCACCGTAAGTAATAGTGAATTCATCAAAGTTCTTAATAAAACCTCTTTCAAGCTAATAGTTCTGGTAGGTGATATATATCAGATTGAGTCAATACAGTTTGGAAATTGGTTTGGAATGATACGATCGTTTATTCCCAGTTCATCTGTATTTGAACTTACTACTCCATATAGAACAAAAAATGCTTCACTTCTAAGCTTTTGGAACAAAGTCCGTAAAATTGAAGATGATCTAGCTGAAGTAATAGCGAAAAATGGTTACTCAACCTCACTAGACAAGTCTATCTTTGATGCTCAAGGAAATGACGAAATTATTCTTTGTCTTAATTATGATGGTCTCTATGGAATCAACAATATCAACCGATTTCTGCAAAGTAGCAACCCCAAGCCTGCTGTAATTTGGCGCGACTCAACCTACAAAGTAGGCGATCCTATACTATTCAACGAAACAGAACGGTTTCGTCCGATGATATACAACAATCTAAAAGGACGAATAATGGGGGTAGATCTCTTTCAAGATCGAATCCGATTCGATATTGAACTAGATAGACCTATAAGTGAATTCGACATTATTGGTGACGAACTTGAGTGGATGGGAGAATCAACCGTGCGCTTTTCTGTTTACGAGAGCGAAACGAGCGATGAAGATGATGACTCTCTAAATACTTCTGTGCCATTTCAAGTTGCTTACGCAGTTTCGATTCATAAAGCACAAGGCTTGGAATATGATTCCGTCAAAATAGTAATTACTGATGATAATGAAGACCAGATAACTCATAGTATTTTCTATACAGCAATAACCCGTGCGCGTAAGAAGTTACGAATCTTTTGGACTCCAGAAGCACAACAAAGCATTCTTCAACGACTTCGACATACAGCCGACCCCAAAGATATATATATTCTTAGTAGCCGCCGCGGTCTTACTCCAGTTAACAAGCAATTAAATTAAAAATCAGTAAGTTGTGCTGTTCTAAAATTCTCTAGTGTCAAAACAATTGACGCCTTAATCTGAAATGTCGGGAATCCCGACATTTAAAATAGACTTGTCCTGTAACAGGACAAATATTCACCCAGTAATAAACCACACATCAGGTCTGCATTGAAATTTTGGACGAAAAAAATGGCTACTTTTTCAAGTAACCATTTAATCCAGAATAGAATTCTTGGTGGTGCTTCGAGTCCATCCAGAGTTAGTCTCTGCCTGCTAACAGGGAAATTTACAGGGTATTTAAAAGGTTTTAGGTAAAAGTTCTTTTAGAAATATCCTGATTACGCCTTATATAGGCATAGTTCATTACCTCCTTTAAAACTCTATCAGGGAAAAACAGGGAATATCAATTTTATTTTCATTTCCATAATCACCGAGGCTAGACTGAAAGGGGCCCGATAGCCGACCTTATATTCTAACCAGCTAAACCCAGCATCAAAGATAAGTTGAATTCCTTAAGTCATTATTGCTTCGATAGGCATTAATTAGAAAAACTTATCAATAATATTTAAATATAAAATTATATTTATAAATAAATATTGCCTATCATTCATCTCACTTTAATCTTTATCGGAGGTGATATGTTGAATTTACCAGATACAAAAGCGGTCCAACTTGAACAAAACCTTTCATCCTTGACTTATAAATCTAGATTATTTATTTTTGGTTTTAACCAAGATTCGACAGAGTTAGTCGAGGAACTATTAGCAAATTTTGCTTTCACCAGATAATCACGCCCAACACCCAAGAAAGGAGTAAGAGATGAAAAACGAAAACAACTCAGGCAAATGTCCCTTTGGGCACGGAGCCGCAACAACACAAAGCCAAGTAAATCATCAATGGTGGCCGAATGCACTCAATTTAGACATCTTGCGTCAACATGACAAAAAATCTAACCCACTAGGTGATTTTGATTATCGTCAAGCTGTTAAGACTCTTGATGTCGCTGCAGTCAAAGCCGACATTAAGAAAGTTATGCGCAATAGTCAGGATTGGTGGCCAGCTGACTATGGTCATTATGGGCCATTCTTTATCCGCATGACATGGCATGCTGCAGGCACTTATCGAAGCGGAGATGGACGAGGTGGTGCTGGCAGAGGCGCACAACGTTTTGCTCCACTAAATTCATGGCCAGATAACGGTAATCTAGACAAAGCACGTCGTTTGTTATGGCCAGTTAAACAAAAATATGGCAATAAACTCTCATGGGCTGATTTGATTGTACTGGCAGGTAATGTTGCGATCGAAGATATGGGTGGCCCAAACCATGGTACGGCACTTGGTCGTGAAGATATCTGGCATCCAGAGAGAGACATCTACTGGGGATCGGAAGACAAATGGCTTGGTGACAATCGCTATGGCACTAGCCGTCAAGACCTAGAAAATCCATTGGCAGCAGTACAAATGGGGTTGATATATGTAAACCCTGAAGGTCCTAATGGCAATCCAGACCCATTACTTTCTGCACAAGATATACGTGAAACATTTAAACGTATGGCGATGAATGATGAAGAAACATTTGCACTTACAGCAGGAGGTCATACTTTCGGTAAGGCCCATGGTAACGGGCCTGCTTCATGTGTAGGAGACAATCCCGAAGCCGCAGATATCGAAGCACAAGGTTTTGGCTGGGAAAGCAGCCACAAGAGTGGCAAGGGAATAGATACCATTACGAGTGGAATAGAGGGCCCTTGGACAAGCAATCCTATCCAATGGGATATGGGCTACTTAGAATTGCTTTACGGCTATGACTGGGAACTAACTAAGAGTCCAGCTGGGGCTCACCAATGGACACCAATTAACCTACCAGAAAGTAAAATGGC
>JACCDW012010650.1_pt1 | contig 10687 bp, 9 predicted proteins | sample 7449781 | NCBI WGS metagenome assembly JACCDW01 (sample SAMN15323449, study PRJNA562643) | freshwater metagenome | isolation source: river surface water | place: USA:Blue River Watershed | collected 2017-08-18
AACATGTAAGTGTGTCGGTGTACTGGAGTTGATGATAAATACAGAGCCCAAGTAAGTATTGATAAGCATACTTTGGCTCCATTGTATCCAAAAAGGAGTGATTTGCTAAATAGAGACTGTATGTCCCATCGATATTCTTTGGATAGACTGAAATGTTAAATTCGGGCAAACCAAATACAGATTCAATCTGACGCAGACGTTTTCGAATAAACTCTGCATCGGTAGATATCCAGGTCATGGATTCTTCAGAAGTTTGAAAGCCACCAAATTTTAAAATGTCGTCGCTTTCTTGTAGTGCGAATGCAAATTTATATTCAAACCCAGTTGAAAACATTGCATATCGCCCCATGGAGTATATCTATCTTACTTTATCTTACAACTTTATGTTACAGATTTTAGGATTGGATTGTTGAACAGCACAACACGTATATGTAACACCCGCCTGCGGATTTCCTACACAGCCTCCAGACTGGTATTGACAAACACCATCCGTAAAGTAATAGTTAGACGTGCCGAGAGTCGTTGCACAGTACGTGCACATCCACGCACAGCCAGTGCCAGGACCTACTGTAAAACTCGTGCAGCTGGTGGCAGGGGTGATAAGCGGAAGGGGTAGATTGGCAACCTCATTCTGGCAGAGGGAGTTGCCAAAACTAACACCTAGAATTGAAAACAGAAATGCAATAGTCTTGAGCATTCTTCTAACGCAATAGTGTGGTAATTCTTTAAACACGTACAGTACGCGCACGGTCATTTAGGATAACAAGTGCTTTCAGGTACTTCCAAATAGCTGCACGATTCTGATCACTTAGTGTATGCCAATGCTTATCAAAGATGGCAAGAGCAGGAAGAATTTCATTGAACTGTGTGCTGATTTTCGTCTTTGCATATTGAATAATCAGTGTTTCATCCTCTTTTGCAATCGGTTCACGAAGGTCTTTTGCGATATGCTCGTAGAACAAATCAGAAATCAGTCGAGGGTTAATCTTTCGCGCACTTTGAATTGTTTCAAGAGCGATTTTAATATCACGTTCTTCAGGGAAGGTATCCATAAGCTCCTCGAAGAAACGGACCAGAAGATTGCCAAACTGAGTCAGCGGAGAAGCCATCGTCCACTAAGTGTCTTGCTCTAAGAACGTAGCATTTGTTTAGATATTTTAACGCAGTATTCAACTTTATTGTCTCATCGGCATTTGAGGCATTCCTTGCGAGCGACTGCGCATATACTCTTCCATCTGTTTGTCAAACAGGTCCTCCTTTTTCGACTTGTTTTGAGCTCTCGCACCAAGACCGCCACCAGGCATATCCGAGGCTGTCTTACTTGCAACTCCATTGTTACCATTCAAGAAGGCAAAATCACCCTTTGGGGCCTCATCTTCTCCTCCCAAGAAACTGAATCCTTTCGTAAGACTTCCTCCCATTTCACCGCCAATCCAAGGCTCTGGCTCAAGGGCTGCAGCATTTGCAGCGCCGGACTCTGGGCGACTCAGCAACTGTTTTTCAGCTAGCCAATTCATGACATTCGCATCTGTTCGGGGTTCATCCTCACCTTTTACAACCAACGTAGGCGTCTTTTTCAGCCATTTGTATCGCTGAGTTAACTCTGCAACACGTCCATCCACGCACACGAATTGAACTTCTTTTACAAATGGCGTACCTTTTATGGCTTTGATAAAGGCCTCAGACCACCGACACTTATTGCTATAGAAGCATACATTCGGAGGTTGCTGCATTAGGAGAAGTCCTTCTTTTGATACACAAGACCAAAACACGCTTTGAGTGGGCGCAGTCCTGTTTAAAATTGAAAGGCTTTTTCAGTACAGGTAGGACAGACCAACTCTTCCAATGGCAGCATCTATCTTTCCTTTCGTGAAAGCTGGAAATGAAGAGGGTATGAATGCAGACACTACACTTCAGTTTCGTATGAGCCCGACGCATGTATCCTATGCCAATACACTGCGTCGTCTCTGTGTTGCCCATGTGCCCACGGTAGCGTTTCGAGCCGACATCCTGGAGAATGACATCGTCGATGAGACTGGTAAGGTTCTCCAGGCCAAAGGAAGTACATCGGATGTGCAGATTCTGGAGAATACGACTCCTATGACCAACGAAATGCTGGCCCATCGGGTGGGTCTTATTCCCATTCATGTGCCGAATCCTGAGGACTGGTCTGCTCAGAAGGGACGAGAGAAGTATGTCTTTGAACTGGAAGTCACGAATCCGAATCCTGAGCTGCTGGACGTCACGACAAACGACTTTAAAGTTAAGGAGACAACTGCAGAGGGTGAAGTTGTTATCAAACCTGCATCTGAGTACTTTCCTATGCTGGATGGATATGCATGCCTTCTTGCTACACTGAAGCCATTCGTAAAGAGTATTCAGTCGGACCAAGAAAAGGTTCATATTCGCGCGAGAGCTTCCGTGGGCATCGGTCGCGAAAATGCACGATTTATTCCTGTAAGTCGTGCAACGTACTCCTATACGCGAATTGAGCCATCGGTTACCAATCATGCCGAGATGAAAACGAATACTGTCATTCTGGCTGCTTATGATGACTGGCTATCCAAGAAGGGTACGTCTCGCGATTCTCTCAAGGAGAAGGCTGCAGAAGAACAAGCGCTGTGGAATGAATTTCTAACTAACCCTATCCAGCGATATTATCTGAAAGACGAGACTACCAATGAGCCGAATAGCTTTGACTTTGTGATTGAAAGCGTCGGAGTTCTGAATCCTCGTGTTATTGTGCAGCGTGCACTGAAAGCTGGTGTAGACCTCTGTAAGAAGTATGAATCCAGTGCAAATTGGTCCAATGTAACAGTACAGCTCGCAGATACGCGATTCCTTGCCTACGACTTCTATTTCCAAAAGGAAGACCACACGCTAGGAAATCTGATTCAGACGTATATTGACCAGGAGATGATGGATAACCCTGACTATGGAATTACATTCGTAGGATATGATATTCCTCATCCGCTCACGGATGAAATGGTTCTTCGAATCGGCGTGGAGGAAAGCCGTGGAAAAGAACAAGCGATGGAAATTGTAGCAACTGCCATGAAGCAATGTGCTATCCGATTTGAAACCTACCTCAAAGATTGGAACATTGCTGCAGGGCTTGAAAAGGCCGTTACGGTCCAAGCACCTTCTGGACTCATGCTCACTCCAAGTGGTAAACTCAAGCGAACTATCAAGAAGCCTACTGCTTAGATTAAAAGCAGTGCAATTGCGATGAGAACTAAAAAGAGTCCATCGTTCCAGCTATGCTCTCGCGTAATCTGAAAGTTATGTTGTGACATATCCAGCAATCCTCCAATTCCTGTCATGACTACAGCAATAATTAAAAGGACAATAGCTGTAAGTTTTAAAGGCTTCATTTTTCTAAAGGAAGCCTATAAAATTGATTGCAATCTAGGTAGAAACTTTAGCACATCAACATGTCTGCAAGTAGACCTACGCAGGAAATTGTGTATCATGCCAAGAAGCAGATTGACGCAGATGACCTAGATGGAATTCAGCGCATGTATCTAGATATTCTGAATACTGAATTTGAGACGGGTCATGAACCCGATGTTGGGTATATGTTTCATCGACTGTATCTTCATGCTTGTCTAAAAGGAAAGGAGACGATTGCTATTTGGCTAGAACGTGCTCTCTACCAAAATATGGACCCTATTCAGCAAATTGCATTGCGTCAAATCTTTCCGTATGGTCGTATGCTTCTCGCAAGGGCTGCGAAAAACAAAACCTAGAATGCAAAGCACAAGAACTCTACAATATACGAAACGTGGTTAGTCGACTTCTTCTACCTTCGGTCCTGCATCCGTTGAGGTGCTATCAGAAGCAGTTTCAGCATACAGCTTCATCATGATAGAGCGCAGCTGTTCCTCGTAGGACTTCTGTTTTTCCTTGAATTCCTCGGTCGTCGCAGATTCATTCGCAGCTAGCCAGTCCAGACCCTCCTGCACAATCTGTGAACCCTTCTCAGCGTCAGAACCCAGCTTCTCTTTGACCTTCTCCTCATTCAGTGAGTTGCGCACATTGTACAGATAGGACTCGAGACCATTGCGAGCCTCTACTCGCTCCATACGCTCCTTATCCTCCGCAGCATACTTCTCAGCCTCTGCAACCATGCGCTCGACATCCTCCTTGCTGAGTCGCGCCTTATCATTGGTAATCGTAATCTTATTACTCTTACCCGTGCTCTTCTCAACGGCCGAGACATTCAGAATACCGTTGGCGTCCACATCAAAAGTGACTTCAATCTGCGGAACACCACGAGGCATGGGAGGAATTCCATCGAGCTGGAACTTGCCAAGATTATTACAGTCACGCGTAAACTGACGCTCACCCTCAAAGACCTGAATACTTACACCAGGCTGGTTATCGCTATACGTACTAAACGTCTGCGTCTTATTCGTAGGAATGACTGTGTTACGCTTGATGAGCGGCGTCATGATTCCACCCGCAGTCTCCAGACCGAGACTTAGTGGTGCAACATCGAGGAGAATCATAGAATCTGTCTTCTCAGACTTGCCACCTGACAGTACATGAGCCTGCACAGCAGCACCATACGCAACGGCCTCATCAGGATTGACTGAGTCATTGAGCTTTTTGCCACCAAAGTATTCACTAACAAGCTGACGAATGCGAGGAATACGAGTGCTACCTCCTACCATGACAATCTCATGAATGTCACTCTTACTCATCTTGGCATCTCGCAGAAGAGTATCGAGAGGCGCTACCGTACGACGGAATGGAGCATCACAGAGCTGCTCAAACTTGGCACGCGTAATCACCGTAGCAAAATCCTCGCCCTCGTATAGGCCATCAACTTCGACTGAGGTCTGTGTAGCTGAGGAGAGCGTTCGCTTGGCACGTTCGCAAGCCGTTCGCAGACGACGAAGAGCACGAGCATTCGTGCGCAGGTCCATCTTCGTCTTGCGCTGAAACTCGCTGCAGCAATAATCAACAAGAAGATTATCAAAGTCCTCACCACCAAGGTGCGTATCGCCAGCAGTCGCCTTCACTTCAAAAACTCCATCCTCAATGGTGAGGATAGAAAGATCGTGCGTTCCACCGCCACAGTCAAAGACAAGGACATTATGCTCACCACTACCAGCAGACTTATCGAGACCATATGCAACCGCCGCAGCAGTCGGCTCATTAATGATACGAAGCACATTCAGACCCGCAATCGTACCAGCGTCCTTCGTAGCCTGGCGCTGAGAATCATTAAAGTACGCAGGGACTGTAATGACTGCAGACTTGACCTCCTGTCCTAGATACGCCTCCGCAGTCTGCTTCATCTTTGTCAGAACCATTGCAGAAATCTCCTCAGGGAGAAACTGTTTGGGCTCACCTTTGAACTCGACCTCAATCTTCGGCTTTCCACCGTCATTCAGTACAGTAAAAGGCCAGTGCTTCCTATCTGCAGTGACTGTAGAGTCATCAAAACGACGACCAATCAGACGTTTTGCATCAAAGACTGTATTTTTAGGATTAGACGCCGCCAGCTGTTTAGCAGCATCGCCAACAAGGCGTTCCTCAGAAGTAAAGGAGACGTAGGAAGGAGTCGTGCGATTGCCTTGATCATTGGCAATAATTTCGACACGGTCATTCTGCCATACACCCACACAACTATACGTCGTACCAAGGTCAATTCCAATTGCAGGTCCACTTGACATTCTCTTCTAAATATACACTACGAGCAGTATTTAAGTTGTATTTTGTTCAAACTTTTTAACTAAATCCGCAAGTGTAGAGTCATACATTGTGCACACTGCACTTCGCTTTCTGAATTCATCATATAAAGAATTTGCATAAAAAAATAAATCACCCAAAGCATATCCACGAGGAATTTTTACAGACTTCCAATACTCTTCACTTTGACAATAGTAATGGTGTAAGATAATGGACTCAGGATTCAGAATACAAACATCAGGAGTTACATTCTCAATATGATGACATTCAAGGTCCTGTGCATTAATTCTTGTTGTACGAAAACAATACTTTGGACTTGTTGTCTCTGGATTGCGATATAAAAGGTCCTTGCGTAATGAAGTTGGATGAAATCCATCTTCACTTGGTCCAAACTCTCTCCAATTACAGTAAACTACAGAATAGGCTTCAGGAATCTTCTGCAGCGCATCTTTTAAGATACCCTGTGTAGAAAACCAAAACTCATCTAAATCTGCAACGATAACCCAGTCTGGTCGCAAGTTTGGGTCTATTTCTTGTATTTTGCTCACAATCTCTTTATAATAGGATATTTGTATCCATCGAGCAGCATTCTTGAACAACTGAACTAGACCATTATCTATATAGTTTTGTAAAAGAAGTTCAGGATTATCTGTGCTTCCATTATCGAGCAAATAAAACATAGTCGCACCCTGCCAAATATAATGGTCAAGCCATTCTTTCAGATTTGTTGTTTCATTTTTAAAAATGGCAACAACAACAAAAGAGGACATTCTAATCCAACCTAGAAATACTTACATACCTCTCCAACGCAAATCCTTCTCCTCAAAGGATACTAGTATCGGATGACGGTCATTCTGACTGACAATTGCGTTATAGCAATTACCCTTCTTCAAAAATCCTAGACAATATTCAATCGCATTATTGCAGAAAAAGAAGGGATCTGTATACCCTACAAGTTTATTTGTGGCTCCATCAATCTTTACAACCATGTGATAATATTTACGTGGTTGTTGGTAAATTACACAGTGTGTAATTCCGTACCAGAAACCATCTTCCTCGCACAATGTTGAGCTACCTCTCATATGAGTTAGAAATCTCGGCGTTTCCTGGTGCGTTTCAATCACGAGCTGGTTGTCCTTGAGGGACCCAATTCGAAACGGACACCAGCTATAGATAAAGGAATCACCTTTATAAGGAATCCAATTCTTTTCACAATCTGTGGGCATAGGCGGTTTTAGACTCGCATTTTTCTCATATGTATGGGATGCAACATTGTAGATTCCTGTGTGTTGGCGAATATGTCCATCGTAACTGTGGTCTGAGGTGGTTGCAATGTATCGCAGTTCATCACTCTCTGCTGAGGGACGCCAGATTCGCACATCTTCCAAACCGCGAATTCTCGCATTCACCGTTCGCGGCTCATCTTTCATTACCATTCGCTCCAGGGAACTGATAATATTCATGTTCGCATCCATCAAACACGTGTAGTTTTCCGTTAGCACTGGATTATCACCGTTTATGACTCCATCTACACTCATGAGATAACCACCATTTGGCTGAATTCTATAGTTTACATACCTGACATTCAGTCGATACTGGCCTGATTTTAGAGGTACGATGCATGTACTCGTTGCAACATAATCTCCAATATCCTGGAATTCCAGTTTTCGGACCGTGCATGGAAGTTTCTGGACGAACCACTGAATATTGCTGTAGCAAAATCCGTCTCCCCATCGATTAAATGCTTGTATACTGTAATCAAGACTTTCGCGCTTCTTATGCGGAAATACATAGTCGTGCAGGATAGTTCGTTCAAGTTCGAACCCTTTATCATAACAATCTGTTTCAATAAACAAAAGATCACTCGGCTTTTGGATACGAGAGCCAAGTTCCCAATAATGCCAAGCCTTCCAATACTGACGACGGTCTTTGAAAAAACGTACCATAAAAAGTATATTTTCAGAACGGCCTTTACGATATTCATAAGCCTTCAGACCCCAGTACTCCATATCAGCAGCCATACCCTTTTCAGCATAGAGTTTGCAAAGAGTATACATGCTATACCAGACCTCTTCAAACCAGCCTCCAGCATCAACGCGTTTCTTATAGTACTCAATAGCCTTATCAAGTTGTTTATTATCCTTGTAGCTCTGAGCCAGATAGAAAAGGTATCGAGGATTATTAGGTTCATCCTTCAGACCTTGTTCGAGAAGGCGTACATCACGTTCGAACTTGTCGGCCTTGCAGCCACCATCTCCAACATCATCAATAAAGACAACATCTTGTGTGAGTGTGTCTGTATTTCCTCCGTCCCAGTATTCATGCGTAACACCTACACATTTCCAGGGATGACTGAGTTTTACAAACCGTGTATTATAGTATTCCAGACTGCCAGATTTCTGAATAATCTTATAGCCAATCGCTGTCAGTATCTGTTTCGTAAACTTTGGTTGAGGTTTCAGTCTCATATCGGCATCCAATAGGACTGCATAGGTATGCTCAGGGTCCCATCCAAGACTCTTACACATATCGACTGCACATTGAAAACTCAGGGAACGATTGTGACCAAAATTGCGCCAGGCATACGCATCTCCTGAATATGTTTTTGCAGGAATAGAGATAGACTTATAAGTTTCCTCAAGAACTTCCAGAGTATTATCTGTAGACCCCGTGTCGCAAATACAGATGGCATCCACAATAGGAAGTGCTGCTTCAATCGAGCGTCGAATAATACGACTCTCATTCTTAATCATACTGAGATAGATGAGCTTCTTAGGTTGTTGCTTACGAGGAGCCTCGAGAATACTATCATTATGGTCTGCAGAATACCAGTGAAACAGGTCTGGCTTTTCTTGTTCGATAGCCGCCCAGATGTTAATTTCCCATGTCAAAGCACCCAGAACACGACACTTTTCAAGATGTATTCTATGAAGTGCATGGAAGTTCTCTATAAGTGAAGATGGTACGAGAATCAGCCCGCCACAAAAACGCCAAATAGGGAAAGCAAAGAGGTGATCCCAGTTAATTTGGTCTTTTTGTAGACATCCTGGAAATACAATCTTATTAGGAACAACTTCAAAGGCCTCATTCAGACGGGTAAGACGCTTCATAAAGTATTCAGCATTTGAACTAATGCTCAAAATATCAAAATCAAGCCAGACGTAACCGAGTCTAGCTTTCTGAATCTGGGAGGCTCGCCAGAGAAGCTCTGTTTTTGCATTGGAGCGTTGAAAATGATTCAGGGTATCTTTCTCTGGATTTCGAAGTTGGGGTAGAATAGCCTCTGTTTGCTGAAACGAAAGGAGCTCTTTACGAGGAAGTGTTACACATGTTGGCGCGCAATCCTGGGAATCCTGAACGTCTGTAAAACAGATAAGAGGCTGGATTCCTGAATAGAGTTGTTTCCATTTTTGATATGATTCTTGAGAATATCCTTTATCATCTGGATACAATGCTGTAACGAATACAATATCAGGGTCAACTGACATTCTAAGCGTACCTCACAGCGGATTCTTTATGTAGAAAGAGTCACTAATTCTACGTAAAAAAGGTATGTGGGAGACGGTTGACACTCTCCTTACGCAACAGGCTGTTCCTGCGGTACAGTCTCATCCTTCTTTGCAGCAGGGCGCAGCTCAAGGGAATGAACTTTGCACATATTCGCCATATCCTCATACGGCAGACTATTCACGTAGCGGATAACCTGCTCAAGGTCGACCTTCTTACCTTGTGCCTTAAGAGTATCCTTGAATACATTGTGAAGCTGGCTGACATGATACTTATAGGGCCAAGGAAGCTCGTGGTAGGCCGTCTTGCGAGCACGGAAGACATCGCTGTAGAAGTAAAACAGCTGGCGCGTATTCTTACGGAGACGACCTTCCATCTCATAAAAGCCAGTGCGGTCCTCTGGAAAGAAGTTTAGATACTGTTCTAGCGTGCGAGACTTGCGCAGACGAGCAAAGCGCTCCCCTTGGTTGCTCTCATTTCCACGGAAGCGACGAACCGTCTGATAGATATCAGACCACATACGCCACCTCCGGCCCTTGCCATCCTTGAGCACTAGACCCTGCCAGCCGAAACCACGCTCATGGGCCTGCTGCTCAACCCACTCACGAATGGTCTTGGCAGCCTGAATAGGCGCCAGCTTGTAGGCCTGAATCTCAATGTCAGCAGTCTCATTCTCGGCAATGACAAACTCAGCGGCGTCCTCATAGATGGTTACGCTTCCATCCGCAGCAACAGTGCCCTGGTGCACAATCACAAAGCTAGGCTGTGTGATAGCCTTGACAATGCGGTTCGAAGGGTGCTGCAGAACAGTGCTCGTAAAGCGGGAGGCAACGCCGTCGGCCGTATAGAGTACATCTTCTAGACGCTCCAGGTCCATCTGCTTCATGGCATCACTGAACATCTCACCAAAGGTGGGGCCGCGCTCATAGAAACGAGTACGACCACCCAGACGACTACGTGTTGCAATCTGGGTCTCGGCATCACCTACCTTGAAGATATTCATCATGGTACCATCCACAAACTCCTCGGCAACCGTCGCAACATCCGCCGTATTGTCCTCAAAAGCACTAGACCTGGGAGGTCCAACACAGACGGGGAGTCGAGTCTCCTTCTGCACTACAACACTGCGGCACCAGCGTACATGTTCAAGGTCAAAGTTGCTCTGACCTTTGACGTAGCGGATAAGGGCATACGGTGAATCACGAGGCTCTACGACACGAAGCTTGCCACCCTCCTCGCTCGTAAGCCAGGCCTTGAGGTCAGCCCAAGACGTAAATCCAGAGACCCAGTTGGTAAAACAGTTGATACTATAAGGCGCCATTTCTATGGTTCTTCGTCCTAAGAGTTTAAGCCATTTGAAGTAAATCAATTTTTTTACACACAAGGGGCGGATAAGATGCACTTCTTTTTTACATGAAATTGTAGGACGCTCCCGCATGGCAGACAATGGGAATGAGAATCAAACCGAAAATGAATGGGC
>JACCDW010608021.1_pt1 | contig 10686 bp, 4 predicted proteins | sample 7449781 | NCBI WGS metagenome assembly JACCDW01 (sample SAMN15323449, study PRJNA562643) | freshwater metagenome | isolation source: river surface water | place: USA:Blue River Watershed | collected 2017-08-18
AGGCGACGAGCCCGACCGCCTGCTGCAACTGGCCAGCCGACTGGCCGACCTGTTTGACCAGTACCAGATTTACCGCCCCGACTGGCTGCAAGACTGGGCCGCCGGGCGCAACGTGCTGCGCAAAGCCGCTGGGCATGATGAGCTCGGCGAAGACCAGCTTTGGCAGGCCGAACTCTGGCGGCGCGTGCTCGACACTTTGGATGACAGCCAACGACAGGCCACCCGCCCGGCTTTGCATGCACGGGCGCTGGCCCACCTGCAGTCGGGCCAGCCGCTGGCCAGCCCCGTGGCGCGGCGTGTTTCGGTGTTTGGCATGAGCCACATGCCGGGGCAGCTGCTGGAGATGCTGGCGGCGCTGGCCGCGCACAGCCAGGTGCTGCTGGCCGTGCCCAACCCTTGCCAGTACCACTGGGGCGACATCATTGACGGGCGCGAATGGCTGCAGGCCGAGCGGCGACGTCACGCCTATCGAGGCGAGGCGTTGGCGGGTTTGCCGCTGGCGCAGATGCATTTGCACGCCCCCACGCTCTTGGCCGCTTGGGGGCGGCAGGGACGCGACTTCATTCGCCAGCTCGACGCCTTTGACGATTTGCAAGCGGCCCAGCAAGTCACGCAGTGGCCGCGCCTGGACTTTTTTGACGATGTGCCCGACGAAGACGGCACGCGTTTGCTCGCTCAGTTGCAGCGGCGCATCCGAGATCTGGAGCCGTCGAGCGGTGGCACCCCAGCCCAGCCTTTGCGCAAGGACGACCACTCGGTCGCATTCAGCGTGGCGCACAGCCCGGTGCGCGAACTCGAGGTGCTGCACGACCAGTTGCTGCAGTGGTTCCACACCTCTCCTGAGTCTTTGTCGCCGCGCGACGTGGTGGTCATGGTGCCTGACATCGAGCTCATGGCCCCGGCGATCCGCGCCGTGTTTGGCCAATACAAGCGCAGCGATGCGCGTTTCATCCCGTATGACATTGCCGACCTGGGTGCGCAGGCCATCAGCCCGCTCATCCATGCGGTCGAATGGTTGCTGGCCCTGCCCCAGCAGCGCAGTCGCATGAGCGAGCTGGTCGAGCTGCTCGAAGTGCCCGCCCTTGCGGCCCGCTTTGGGCTGAAAGACGAACACCTGCCCACGCTCACGCGCTGGATGGCGGGCTCGGGCATTCGCTGGGGCCTGTCGGCCGAGCACCGTGCGGGCTTGGGGCTGGGCGTGTGCGGCGACGACAACTCGGCGCTGTTTGGTGTGCAGCGCATGCTCATGGGTTATGCCTGCGGTGCCGACCCGGTGGACGATGGCGTTTCATTGGGCGTGTCGCCTTACCCGGAAGTAGGTGGGCTGGACGCTGAGCTGGCCGGGTCGCTGGCGCACCTGTTGCAGGCCCTGATCGATTGGTGGCAAATCTGCACGCAAAGCGCCACGCCCGCACAGTGGGCTGAGCGTTGCCGCGCAATGCTCGCGGCGCTGTTCAATCCGCGAGACGACAACGACCGCAACGCACTGGCAGCGCTCGACCAGGCGCTGAATGATTGGGTGCGCTCTTGCGGCGAAGCAGGCTTTGCCGAGGCCGTGCCGCTGGCCGTGGCCCGATCGGCTTGGCTTGAAGCTTTGAAGGCCCCCCGGTTGGAGCAGCGCTTTCGCGCTGGCGGCGTGACGTTTTGTACGCTCATGCCGATGCGGGCGATTCCGTTCAAGGCCGTATGCCTGCTGGGCATGAACGACGGCGATTACCCGCGCCGCAGTCCGCGTGCCGACTTTGATCTGATGGGCCTGTCCGGCATGATGCGCCCCGGCGATCGCTCGCGGCGCGACGACGACCGTCAGCTCATGCTCGAAGCGCTCTTGTCAGCGCGGCAGGTCTTGTATGTGAGCTGGAGTGGCCGCAGCGTGCGCGACAACAGCGAACAACCGCCTTCGGTGCTGGTGTCGCAGCTGCGCGATGAGATCGATCTGCTCTGGGGCAAAGACACCGCCAAAGGCCTGACCACTGTGCACCCGCTGCAACCGTTCAGCCGCGCTTACTTTGAGGCGGGTAGTGGTTTGTTGACCTACGCCAAAGAGTGGCGTGCGGCGCAAAATGTCCAGCGTGGTGATGGGGCCAGCGATACGGGCACGCCATCGTCGGCCCCCGCGCTGTTGCCACCGCTCATGGCTGCCAACGATCAAGCCCCGATCATCTCGCTCGCCCAACTGGCCCGCTTCCTGCGCAAACCTGTGGGTGCGTTTTTCCGCGAGCGGCTGCAGGTGCATTTGGAAGACGAGCGCAGCGAGCTGCATGACGAAGAACTGTTTGGTTTGGGCGGGCTGGACTTGTACCAGTTGCTCGACCACGAACTGCAGCATGTGCCTGCGGATTTGAGCGCAGACGAACTGCCCAGCCATGCCGCGCGTGTGGTGCGGCACCTGCGTGAGGCCGGGGCTTTGCCGCTGGCGGGTGTGGGCACACTCGAAGCACAAAAGCTCACCCACATTCTGCAGACCCAACTGGCTGCTGCGCTTCACGAGCGCGGTGCCTACCCAGACATGGCCGAGCGCGTGCTGGTCGACCAGGCACACCCGCAAGTGAGTTTGCAAGACGCTTTGGGTGGCGTGCTGGCGGGTGAGGGTGGGCAGATGCTCTTGAGTCTGCGTGCCAACAACGTAGCGGATCTCAAACCCAAAACACCTTTGGCCAGACCTGAAAAACTCATCGACATTTGGCTGCAGTCGCTGGCCGCTGCCGCCATGGGGCATTCACTGCGCTGTGTGGTGGTGGGCCGCAACGCCGTGGTGCGTGTGCCTGCGCACGACCCGCAAGCCGCCCGTGCGCAGTTGCAGATTCTGCTGGCCACCTGGGCTGAGGGCATGCGCTGGCCGTTGCCTTTGCCGCCGAGTGTGGCCTTGCAGTGGCTCAAGGACAAAGAAAACACCAACGCGCTGGCCGATGCCTACGAAGGCAGCGACTTCAAGCGCGCAGAAAAAGACAAAGACCCGGCCCTGGCCCGCACCTACCCCACGGTGGAAGACTTGCTGGCCACGGGCGCCCTGGACCGGCTGGCGCAGGCGGTGTATGCGCCGCTCAAGGACTGGGCGGCGCAGGCGCAAGTCGAGGTTTTGCACGATGTGCCTGCAGACGAGGAGGGGGAAGACATATGAGCACCCCACACGTTCTCAATGCCCACAGCTTTCCGCTGCGCGGCAGCCACCTGATCGAGGCGAGCGCAGGCACGGGCAAGACCTGGACGATTGCCGCGCTGTATGTGCGTATGGTGCTGGGCCATGGCGATGCGGGCACCGCACCCGTGCGCCCCATGCTGCCGCAAGACGTGCTGGTGATGACCTTCACCCGCGCAGCCACCCGCGAGCTGTCGGACCGCATCCGCGCCCGGCTGACCGAGGCTGCGCAGGTGTTCCGGGGCATCTCCCAAACGGACGACGCCTTCCTGAATCAACTCCAGCGCGAATACCCCGAAGGTGAGCCCCGCGAACAAGCGGCGTATCGGCTGGCGCTGGCCGCGCAGGCCATGGACGACGCGGCTGTTTACACCATCGACGCTTGGTGCCAGCGCATGCTGCGCGAGCACGCCTTTGACAGCGGTAGCCTGTTTGAAGAAAACCTGGTCGGCGACGAAGCCGCGCTGCGCCTCGAAGCCGTGCAGGACTACTGGCGTCAGCAGCTCTACCCCATGGCCACACCGCTGGTGGCGCAGGTGCAGCGCGTCTGGCGCGACGTGCCTGCGCTCGACAAGGACATGCGTGCCCTGATGGCGGTGCCTTTGGCCGACCCCGCCCCCGGCACGCTGGCGCAGGTCTTTGGCGGGGTGCTGACCGAGCGCGATGCGCAACTGGCGACGCTCAAGCAGGGCTGGGTGGAAAAGGCCGACAACTTGTTGGGCTGGATTGAGGCACAACTTGGACCGAAAAAACACGGCTGGAATGGCAGTCTTCTGCAGGTGGGACGTTCCCAAAAGTGGCTTGAGTCGCTGAAGTCCTGGGCTCAAAGCGATGGCGATTTCAAGGCGCTGAAGGACGCGATGGGAAAAGGCTGGAACCGGTTCACGCCCGAAGGTCTTCTGGAGTGCCGAAAAGACGGCGATGTGGTCGATTTGCCGCCAGAAAGCAAGGCTTACACGCAACTGCTGGAAGGGCTGCAGGCCTTGCCCGAACCCGCACAAGCCGCCCGCTTGCATGCCCGCACGCATGTGCTGCAGCGCATGGCCGAGCTCAAGCGGCGCAGCGGGTTGTTCGGTTTTGCCGACATGCTGCAGCGCCTCGATGTGGCCTTGGCCGACCCCGATTCGGGCGAGCGTCTGGCGCAGCGACTGCGAGAACAGTTTCCGGTGGCGATGATCGACGAATTTCAGGACACCTCGCCGCTGCAGTTCCGCATTTTTGACCGTATCTACCGCACAGCCGAGAACCGGCAAGACGCTGCGCTGCTGCTGATCGGCGACCCCAAGCAATCGATCTACGGTTTTCGCGGTGCCGACATCCACGGCTACTTGGCCGCACGCCGCGCCACTGCAGGCCGCCACCATGTGCTGGGCACCAATTACCGATCTACCCAAGCGGTGGTCGATGTGGTCAACCGCTGGTTTGAAATCCCGCAAGACGCCTTTGGCTACCAGCGGGGCGATGAAGATCCGCTGCCTTTTCAGAGCGTCAAGGCCAAGGGCCGCAACGAGGTCTTCACGACCCACAACGGCGACGTCAAAGCCATGACCTTGGTGCATGACGCCACACTGCGCAGCCAGCGCGATGCGCAGACCCACCTGTCGGCCTTGTGCGCCGAGCAGATCGTGGCTTGGCTGAGTGACCTGCAGGCCCGCTTTGTGGACCCGGAGAAGGGCGATAAGCCGCTGCAGCCTAAAGACATCGCCGTGCTGGTGCGCACGGGCAAAGAGGCCGCTGCCGTGCGCGACGCTTTGCGTGTGCGGGGCGTGGCCTCGGTCTATCTGTCGGACCGCGACTCGGTCTTTGCCAGCGACGAAGCACAGGACCTGTGCCTGTGGCTGCGCGGCGTGGCCGAGCCGCAAGACATGCGCCGCGTGCGTGCTGCTTTGGGCACGCGCACCGTGGGCCTGTCGCTGGCCGAGTTGTACGAGCTGGCCACACAAGATGAGTTGCTGGACCAACGTGCTGAGCAGATGCGCGACCTGCGCGGGGTTTGGCAAGGGCAGGGCGTTTTGGCCATGTTGCGCCAGTCCTTGCATGTGTTGCAACTGGCCGGGCGCTGGCGTGGCCAGAGCGACGGCGAACGCCGCCTGACCAATGTGCTGCACCTGGCCGAATTGCTGCAAACCGCCAGCAGCCAACTCGATGGCGAGCAGGCCTTGATCCGCTGGCTGGCTCAGCAGATTGAGGAGGTCAAAGCGGGGGGCGCAGGCGACAGCGAAGACCAGACCGTGCGGCTCGAAAGCGACGAAGACCTGGTCAAGGTCATCACCATCCATGCCAGCAAAGGCCTGGAGTACCCGGTGGTGTGCCTGCCCTTTGCGCACAGCCACCGCATGATGGAGGCGAGTAAAACGCCCGTTCTGCAACTCGATGACGGCGAGGGTGAGCGCCACTGGACGCTGGACTTTGACAAGGACGACACGAAGCTGGCCGATCACGACCGCTTGCGTGAAGACCTGCGTCTTTGGTACGTGGCGCTCACGCGGGCGCGGCATGCGCTGTGGGTGGGCTGGAGTCCGGTCACGCGGGGTTCGGGCAAAAGCTGCGTGAACCACAACAGTGCTGCAGGCCATTTGTTGGGCGGCGGTGACGCCATCGATGAAGCGTGCTGGTTGACCAAGCTGCAAGCGCTGGAAACCGATGCGCAAGGGCAGTGCTTGTCCGTGCAATTGGTGCCCGCGAGCGAAGACGTGCCGCTCACGGTCTGGCAGCGGCCAGCCCGCACCACCGAACTGCGCGACGCGCTGGTCTGCACCGCCCGCATCGACAAGTCGTGGACGATTGCGAGCTTCTCGCGCCTGACGCGTGACCTGTCTTCGCAAGCCCTTGCGCCCATCAGCATGCACATGGCCGTGCCGCGCCCGGCCGATGATGAACCGCCTGTGGACGCGCAGGCGCTGCCCGTAACCGCAGTCGCTACGGGTTCTTTGGCCCCGTGGCACGGCTTTGCCAAAGGGCCAACTGCAGGCAACTTCTTGCACGACCAGCTCGAGTGGTTGGCGGCTGACGGCTTTGTGCTCGACGCGCCCAAGGCCGAGCGCCTTCAATACCGCTGCGAAAACGCAGGCTACAAAACCCAAGCCGATGTGGTGGTGCAGTGGCTGACCCGTGTGGTGGCCCAACCCCTGCGTGGGCCAGGTGCGCCGCTGAACGCGCTGGGCTCCTTGCTGCCCGAGATGGAGTTTTGGCTGCCTGCCCAGAGGCTGCACGCCCGCGAGGTGGACGCCCTGAGCCAGCAGCACCTGCTGCCCGGCGTGAGCCGCCCACAACTGCCCGACGCGCAGCTGCACGGCATGCTGATGGGCTTTGCCGATTTGGTGTTCGAGCACGAAGGGCGTTACTGGGTGCTCGACTACAAATCCAACCACCTGGGTGCTGATGACGCGGCCTACACCGCGCAGGCGCTCGATGCCGCCATGGCCCACCACCGCTACGAGGTGCAAGCGGCGCTCTACATGCTGGCACTGCACCGCCTGCTTCGCGCCCGACTCGGCGAGGCCTACAACCCAGCGCAGCAACTGGGCGGTGCGGTGTACCTGTTCTTGCGTGGCATCGACGGGCCTGCGGGGGGCTGCTGCACCTTGCCTGCCCCGATCGAATTGCTCGATGGCTTGGACGCCATGCTCAATGCAGAGGTGAAAGCATGAGTTTGAAAAAGCCCTCTCGCGTGGTGTCAGTTTCTAGTGTCCAAATGGATTGGCTCAACGACTTGCCCGCCCAAGGCCTGAGCGCCGCGCAAACGCTGCAATGGCTGCAGTTGTGGACCGAGCAAGGTCTGCTGCGTCACATCGACAGTGCCCTCGCGGCCCAACTGCTGCGGCTCGATGGCCAAGCCAGTCCCGCGCTGCTGGTGGCGGCGGCCTTGGTCGCGCAAATGGAAGGGCGTGGCCACACCTGCCTGCCCTTGGCCGACTTATGTGCACCACCTGTGGCGATGTTGGGCTGGCCCACCGTGGCGGTGGACGGGCCGCAAGGCTTGCGAGCGCTTTGGGCGCATCTGCCCGCCACGCTGGCCGACTGGCAAGCCGCTTTGCAAGGCAACACATTCCGAGCATGTTCGCATCTGAGCGACGCACCCGACCAAGGCCAGCCGCTGGTGCTGGGCGGCACGGCCCATGCACCGCTCTTGTACCTGCGCCGCTATGCAGGCTACGAGGAGCGTGTGGGCCGGGGTCTGTTGCAACGGGCCAGCGAACCATTGCCTGTGCCCGAGGCGGCGGCACGCCGCTGGCTGGACCGTTTTTTTGTGCCCAGTGCCGATGCCCTTTCCGAGACCTCTTCCGACACCGACTGGCAAAAGGTGGCCTGCGCTGTGGCGTTGCGTGCGCGCCTGTCGGTCATCACGGGTGGACCGGGCACAGGCAAGACTTACACCGCAGCCCGCCTGTTGGCTTTGCTGCTGGCACTGCACGAGGGCGACAGTCCGCTGCGCGTGGCCTTGGCCGCGCCCACGGGCAAGGCGGCGGCGCGGCTCAAGCAATCCATCGACAACGCACTGACCAGTCTGCAAGAGCAGGTGCCAGAGGGCAGCGGCCTGGACTTGAACACGCTGATCGCCCGCATGGGGCCAGCGCGCACCTTGCATTCGCTGCTGGGTGCGCGGCCCGACACGCGGCAGTTCCGCCACCACGCGGCCAACCCACTCGATGTGGATGTGCTGATCGTGGACGAAGCCTCGATGGTGCATTTGGAAATGATGGACGCGCTGCTGCAAGCACTGCCTGCCACGGCGCGGCTGGTGCTGTTGGGTGACAAGGACCAGCTGGCCTCGGTGGAAGCGGGCGCGGTGTTGGGCGACCTGTGCCGCGACGCCGCCGAAGGCCGCTACAGCGCGGACACCGTGCAGTTTGTGCAGACCGTGGCCGGGCAGACCATGCCTGCCGAGTATCGGTATGCGGGTGCTGCCCCTGTGCTCGCGCAACAAACCGTGATGCTGCGCCACAGTCGCCGCTTCAAAGGCGCCATTGGCCAATTGGCCCTGGCCGTGAATCGGGGTGACACCCATGCTGCGCGTGCTGTGTTGTCGGTGTCTTTGGTGGACGTGAGTCCTGGCGCGAGTACGCCCGCTGAAGGCAGCACCCACCATGAAGCCTGCGCACTGCTCGCCCTGCAACCTGCGAGCCCACAAGCTGTATGTGCATTGGCGCTGGGCAGTTCGGCCAAGCCGTCCTACGCCGACTATCTGCACCTCATGCAGCAGGGGCCGAGCGGGCAAGACACCAAAGCCCATGCCAATTGGGTGTGCGGCGTGCTCAAAGCTTTCGAGCGTTTCCGAATCCTCTGCGCAGTGCACAAAGGTGACTGGGGCACTGAAGGACTCAACGCTGCTGTGCAAAAGGCTTTGGCCGACAAGGGACTGCTCAACGCTACGGGCGAATGGTTCGCAGGGCGGCCCGTCATGGTCACCCGCAACGATGCGCAGCTGGGCGTGTTCAATGGCGATGTGGGGGTGGTGTTGCCCAACAGCGAAGGCACGCTCAAGGTCTGGTTTCTTGATGGCGAGACGCTGCGCTCGGTGAGTGTGATGCGCTTGGCGCAGGTCGAAACGGCTTTTGTGATGACGGTGCACAAGAGCCAGGGCTCGGAGTTTGAGCACACCGCGCTGGTTTTGCCACAGGGCGGTGCCGAAGTGCTGAGCCGTGAGCTGGCCTACACAGGTATCACCCGGGCGCGGGAGCAGTTCACCCTGATCGAGGCTGAGGCCGGATTGCTCGAAGCGGCCATTGACCGCCCGAGCGTGCGGGCCAGCGGCTTGTCGCTGTGGTGGGCGGTTTGAGTTGCTGCTTTGTAGGCGCTTGCCTGCAAGCGATGGCTTCTACAACAACGCATCAATTGGCGTAACCCTCACAAGCCCCCGCATTGGCTTTGCCTCGGCATTCGCGCAACAGACGTTTGTCGCGTTCGGCTTTGCTTTCGCCCGTACCGGGGTTGGCCGGGGGCTTGGCGGCTTTGGGTTTTTTGGTCTTGGCGGGCTTGTCGGTGGCCGTCACGGCGGTGAAGTTGTCTGCCGCAGCACTGGCCGGCGGCATGGCCAGCAAGCAAAGACCCAATCCCGCATAAGCGAGGATGGACGAAAAATGCCCTGCGTTCATGGCGCTCTCCCTGTCTGTTGTTGCGCCGTTCATCATAGGCATGCGCAGCGCTTGTGCAAGGGGTGACACCTGCAGGGCTGACCAGCCGTTACGATGGATGTATGAACAAAAATACCGCTCCTTTCATGCGTCAGGCCGTCATGGACTTGGAAGAGTCCCGCATCCGTGAAGTGGCCAACGCGGGCATGGGCCGCCCCGATGTGCTGGCCTTCTGGTTTGGTGAATCCGACGAGGTCACGCCCGATATCGTGCGCCAAGCGGCTATCGATTCGATGCAAAAAGGCGAGACCTTTTATTCCCACAACCTGGGCTTGCCCGAGCTGCGTCAGGCGGTGTCCGACTACATGTCGGCCTTGCACGGACCCATTGGTGTAGAGCGCCTGGCCATCACCTCGGGTGGCGTGAACGCCTTGATGCTGGCGGCGCAAGCCCTGATCGACACAGGCGATGAGGTGGTCGCCGTCACGCCCGTCTGGCCCAATCTGACCGCGCAGGCGCTGGTCATGGGGGCGAATTTGAAATGCGTGTCGCTGCGCCCTGTGGGTGGGCAATGGCAGCTCGATATGGCCGTGCTCAAAGCCGCGATCACGCCCGCTACTCGAATGCTCATCGTGAACTCGCCCAACAACCCCACGGGCTGGACACTCAGCCGCGCCGAGCAGGCCGAGATCCTGGCGCACTGCCGCAGCACTGGCACCTGGGTGCTGGCCGACGAGGTGTACGAGCGCCTGTATTACGAAACCGACACGGCCAACGGCTGCGCGCCGTCTTTTCTGGACGTGGCCGAGCCGGATGACCGCTTGGTCGTGGTGCACAGCTTTTCCAAGAGCTTTTTGATGACCGGCTGGCGTTTGGGTTGGTTGGTCATGCCTGCTGCCATGACGCCCCACATGGGCAAATTGATCGAGTTCAACACCTCGTGCGCTTCGGTGTTCACCCAAAAGGCAGGTGTTGTGGCCTTACAAAACACAGCCGACATCACACCCCGCGTGGTGGCCCACCTCAAAGCCTGCTGTGACACATTGGTCCCCTTGTTGCAGGCCGTGCCCGGCGTGCAGCTGGCCCCAGCCAAGGGGGGGATGTACGCGTTTTTCAAACTCGAAGGGCACCCTGACTCTGTGGCCACGGCCAAACGTCTGGTGGCCGAAGCCGGTCTGGGACTCGCCCCGGGTGAAGCATTTGCCCCCGAAGCCGCGGGCTGGCTGCGCTGGTGCTTTGCGTCCAAAGACCTGTCCAGGCTGACCGAAGGCGTGGAACGCCTCAAAGCTTGGTTGGTCAAGAATTAATTGGGATCTGACCCCAATTAAATCAATTGGGGTCAGATCCCAATTTTCAGGCTGGAAACGCCATTCACATGGGTTCATGCACTCAGAGATCAACATGAATGGGCCATGTTTCGGGCTATAATCCGCCTGTTTTGCGATTTGCAAAGCGCACGCTAATAGCTTTTCC
>JACCDW011650338.1_pt1 | contig 10686 bp, 12 predicted proteins | sample 7449781 | NCBI WGS metagenome assembly JACCDW01 (sample SAMN15323449, study PRJNA562643) | freshwater metagenome | isolation source: river surface water | place: USA:Blue River Watershed | collected 2017-08-18
CAAGATCTCAAAGCATTTGGCATTGGTCACATCACTGAGCGCGACATTGAGATTCCAATCCTGGCCCCGGGCTTTGGTGCGCAAGGAGCCAGGTTAGAAGATCTAAAGGAAATCTTTGGAGCTTCATCGCATCGAGTTATCGCATCGATGTCTCGAGAGCTCACCAAAAACGGACCTGAGCAGCTCGGTCTCATGATTGATAAGGCCAAGGCAAAACTATGACTTTGGTTGTCTTGGCGGGTCCAGCTGGAGTCGGCAAAGGTTCGATCGTGCGCTGGATTCTGGATAACGAGGATGATTTCATGCTCTCGGTTTCAGCCACCACCAGAGACCCAAGACCCGGTGAGGTGGATGGCGTTCACTATCACTTTGTCACCGAGGCCATGTTTGAGAATTTGATCGCAAACAATCAAATGCTCGAGTGGGCACAGGTGCACGGTAAGCATTTCTATGGAACACCACTGAATGAGCTGACTCGAGCCGAAGCCCTAGACAAGCACCTGCTTTTGGAAATTGATCTCCAGGGAGCTCGGCAGGTAAGAGAAGAGCTGCCGCAAGCGCTGATGATTTTTATCAATCCGCCTAGCTTTGAGGAACTCGAGCGTCGGTTGAGATCAAGGGCAACCGAGACAGAAGAGCAAATTCAAACTAGACTTACAACCGCCCGCACCGAACTTGCTGCTGCGGGGGAGTTTGATTATCAACTAACCAACTTGGACCTAGAGGCTTGCGCCCGACAGGTCGTAGAATTGGTTCATAACGCCGAAAGAGGATCATGAGCGACAAGCTTGAAGGAATTGTTTACCCACCAATCGACGAGTTGCTGGGCAAGGTTGGCTCGAACTACGAGCTAGTGATCTTCGCTTCAAAGCGTGCTCGCCAGATTAACGAGTACTACAGCGCACTTCACGAGGGCAGCCTGTTCAACTATGTTGGGCCGCTGGTCGACTCCTCTATCGACGACAAGCCACTTAGCATCGCACTTCGCGAGGCATACGAGGGCAAGCTCGTCAAGAAGTCTGCTAACTAGTTATTCCTGATGCGCATTCTGCTTGGCATTACTGGCGGAATCGCTGCCTACAAGGCTGCCAACCTAATTCGCGGGTTGAGTGAATTAGGTCACGAGGTCACGGTTGTTCCAACCGAAAATGCACTTCGATTCATCGGCAAACCTACTCTTGAGGCCCTCAGTGGCCACGCCATCGAGACTGACATGTACCAGGATGTCGCACAGGTTCGGCACGTAGAGCTTGGCCAACAGGCGGAACTGATCTTGATTGTTCCGGCTACGGCCTCATTTTTAGCGAGATTTGCGGCCGGCATTGCAGATGATCTGATGCTCAATGCAGTCTTGGCATCGAACGCACCGGTCATCGTTTGCCCGGCTATGCACACCGAAATGTGGCTAAACCCCGCAACACAGGCAAATGTCGCGACCCTTGTTTCTCGGGGCGTGCGGGTTATGGAGCCAGCGTCCGGACGGCTAACCGGAGATGATTCCGGCCCAGGCAGACTTCCTGAGGTGGCCGAAATAATTGAGTTTGCGATTGCAGGCCTTCCCCTGAAAGGAAAGCATGTCATCGTGACAGCAGGCGGAACGCGCGAACCAATCGACTCGGTCCGGTACATCGGCAACTCTTCTTCCGGACGAATGGGAATCGAATTAGCTAAGGCCGCAAGGAACGCTGGCGCTCAAGTTTCGCTGATCGCAGCCAATATCGACCTGCCGCTACCCAAGGGAATTGCGGTGACTCATGTGAGCACCGTAGATGAGTTAGAGCTTGCTATGGATCGCGAATGCGACGTGATGATTATGGCTGCAGCAGTGTCTGACTTTAGGGTTCAAAATCCATATTTGGGAAAGCTAAAGCGCTCGAACGGTTTGAATTTGGAGCTCACTCCGACCAAGGACTTGATTGCCAATTACGCTGCAAATCATCCGAACTCGATACACATCGCATTTGCACTTGCCGAGGAGACCAAGGAGCGACTAATCGAGATTGCTCGGGGAAAGCTCTGGGACAAATCGGTTACCGCGGTGATTGGCAACTCGTTTGAAGCACTGGGCAACAAGGACACCCTGGTGCAGTTCGTCACCCAAGACGATGCCATTGAGCTGTCGGGGAGCAAGGCCGAAGTGAGCAAGTCAATCCTGGAACTGGTTTCCAAGCTAATCCGCTAGTCAGCAACTAAACTTGCGGCATGACGCTACGCACTTTTACCTCTGAATCTGTAACCGAAGGTCACCCAGACAAGATCTGTGACCAAATCAGTGACACCATCCTCGATGCCATGCTCGAGCAAGACCCAGAGGCTCGCGTGGCCGTTGAGACGCTTGTTACCACCGGCCTAGTTCACATCGCCGGCGAGGTAACCACCAGCGGCTATGTAGAAATCCCGCAGCTAGTGCGGCAAAAGCTCATCGACATTGGCTACAACTCATCGCAAATCGGATTTGATGGCAACAGCTGTGGCGTCTCCGTTTCGATTGGAGCTCAGTCACCAGACATTGCTGGTGGGGTAGACGACGCTCTGGAATCCAGAGCTGGTTCGGAAGATGAATACTCCAAGCTTGGTGCTGGTGACCAGGGCATGATGTTCGGTTACGCAACCAATGAATCATCCGTCTTGATGCCAACTCCAATTTTGCTCTCCCACCGCATAACTGAGCGACTCAGTGCAGTGCGCAGGGAGCTGTCAAATGGCCTGATTCGTCCAGATGGCAAAGCCCAGGTCTCGGTCAACTACGACGGAGTAACTCCGGTTTCGATTGACACCGTTGTGCTTTCAACTCAGCACCACCCGGATGTCACCCAAGATGACCTAGCCAGGCTAGTACTGGAACAGGTCATCCAACCGGTGCTCGCGGATTCGGGATTGTCTTACGAGGAAACCAAGTTCTTCATCAATCCATCTGGCCGATTCGTAATCGGCGGACCACAAGGTGACGCAGGCCTTACCGGTCGCAAAATCATCGTTGACACCTACGGTGGTATGGCTCGTCACGGTGGCGGAGCATTCAGCGGAAAGGATCCCTCGAAGGTTGACCGATCCGCCGCTTATGCCATGCGCTGGGTTGCGAAAAACATCGTTGCGGCGCAACTGGCCGACAGGGCAGAGATTCAGGTGGCATACGCCATCGGAGTTGCTAAGCCAGTAGCCGTTTTTGTCGAGACTTTCGGAACCGAGAAGGTTGAAACCGCGAGCATTGAGCGTGCGGTTCACGAGGTGTTTGACCTCAGGCCTGCAGCGATTATTCGCGAGCTAGATCTCAAGCGCCCCATCTATGCCAAGACCGCGGCCTACGGGCACTTCGGTCGAGAGCTAGCAGAATTCACCTGGGAACGCACCGACCGTGCAGACGCGCTTCGCGAGGCAGCGGGCCGCTAAATGGGCAGCTACGCGAGCGTAGTTGTCGAATCCGATTTGCTCCAGTTGGATCGCGAATTTGATTTTCTGGTTCCGGAGCAGTTCAAGAGCTTGGTTCGGGTCGGCCAACGGGTCAGATTTCAACTGGGTAGAACCAAAAAATTGGCAACTGGCTTCATCTCAAACCTGCCAGAGACGAGCTCTTTCGCGACTTCCGAGCTAGTGGAAATAGTTGATTTGGAACCTGTGGTTAGCACGGAGATTTTCAACCTCGCGAGACAGGTCGCCAATCGACAGGCAGTTGCCCTCGGGGAGATTTTGCAACAGGCGGTGATTGAACACATGCCAAGAATTCCTAAGCCTGCGATGACCGATTTTCATTACACGCCCCAAAACACCCCCGAGCTGCCCGGAGTTGAGCAGTTGGCCGACCGCTGTGCGGTTTTGACTTCAGCAAGATCGATCACCTTCAACGGACTTCGGTTTCCGGATTGGTGCTGGCTGTTTGCCAAGGCAGCCATCGAGGTCATCCAAGGGTCAAAGTCGGCGATTTTCGTGCTTCCGGAGCGGGATCAAATCGTGCAGCTGGCAGAACTCTTTGCGGCTTTAGGACTGTCTGAGCTAACTACGACCTGGCTACCGGGTGCGAAGAAATCTGAGCGCTTCACCAATTTCCACAGGACGCTCGGTCGAGAATTTTCAATTGTGATTGGTAGTAGATCCGCAATCTATGCACCAACTCAGAACCTGGGACTGATAGCGGTATTCGACGATGGCGATGATTCGCTCAGGGAACAGGGTTCACCGTATACGCATGCGAGAGAAATCGCCCTCATGCGAGCTGGAAGCGATCTGAAGCTTCTTTTTGCAGCAAACTATCGCTCACTTGAGGTGCAGCGTCTGGTTGAGATCGGATACCTAAAAGACTTCGCGGTAAAACTTCCACCGGCCCGAATCTCTTTCTCTGCCCCCGCCCAAAGACTTGATGCAGCAAGCTTCAAACTAATGCGAGAGGCCCTTGAGCAAGGGCCGGTCTTGGTGCTGATTCCGCGCAAGGGGAATTCTGCGACCGTTTATTGCGGCGGCTGTGATGAACGCTTGATTTGCTCGAGCTGCAAGGGGCCGATCTGGGAGACTGAAAAGAGTGAGTATCGCTGCAGGGTTTGCCAGGGAATCTCTCACAGCTGTGCCAAGTGCGGTTCTACCAAACTTCGCAGGGGCCGGACCGGCAGCACCCGAACCGCTGCCGAGTTTGGAAAGGCATTTCCGGGTATCGCAATTTCCGAAGCTACCTCCGATACCAAAGCGGTGGCCGTAAAAAAGAGTAAGCACCTGGTCTTAGCAACTCCAGGCTCTGCCCCGCGGGTGGCCAGTGGCTACGCTGCGCTTTTGATTCTGGATCCCGATGTTTGGCTAGCCATGCCGGTACTCCGATCTGAGCAGACTGCGATTAGGGACTGGATGGAAGCGATAGAACTGCTTTCGGACGGCGGTAGAGCGCATATTGCCGGATTGGACGCGGATTTAGGTCAGGCCATTTCACTCGGGCAGCACCGAGAATTAGCAAGCACCGCGTTACGGGAAGTAAATTCCCTAGCGCTTCCGCCAGCGGCCCGCGTGGCAACGCTTGAGGGCAATCAGGAGACAATCGCGAGTGCACTGGATGCTGTCACCAAGCTGGGCGCGGTGGTATTGCGAAGTAATTTGGCTGAAAACGCCTCAGCCCTAATTCGGTTCGGTTACAGCCAGGGTGCAGAGATTTCGGCTAGCCTCAAGGCCCTAGCACTAAAGACCAATGCCCGCTTAGTCGGAGCCAATAAACGACGTGGCCTCAAGATTGTCATGGACGATCCGGCGGCGCTCTAGGTGAGGTTTAGATGAAACTAATTTTTGCGGGTACTCCCGAAAACGCAGCTTTGGCCCTAGAGCTGGTGGCCATGCATCACGAAGTGGTGCTGGTGATAACCCGGGAAGACGCCGAACTCGGCAGGAAGCGTATCCTTACGCCTTCCGCCGTTGCCCAAAAAGCTGAGCAGTTAGGATTACCGATCCTAAAGGCAAATCGAATCAAGGCAGAGCAAATCGACGCGATTCGATCCGCTGGTGCGGACCTGGCGCTGGTAGTCGCCTACGGAAGTTTGATACCGCAGGCCGCACTCGATGAGCTCAGGTGGTGGAACATCCACTTCAGCCTGTTACCGCTTTGGCGCGGTGCATCTCCGCTGCAGCAGTCAATCAGAACAGGTGGAATCGGGGCAGGTGTAACGCTTTTTGAACTGGATTCCGGAATGGATACCGGCGCGATAGTTGCCCAGCTGCCAATTGAACTTGGCGAAAACGAGACAACGGGTGATGCGCTAACCAGGTTTACGAAAGCCGGAATTGAACTGTTTCAAACCGCAACAGCCACCGACATTCGGCCCGAGCCGCAACATGGAGTCCCGAGCATGGCACCAAAAATCACCAGGGCCGATGCCCGGCTTGACCTTGAGCAAAGCGCAATCGACGTGCATCGCGCTGTCATGGCCTTTAACCCAGAGCCGATGGCCTGGGTTGAACACAAAGGAAATCCAATTCGGATTATCAGCACTAAACCGCTCGGTGAAGAAAATTCGGTTGAAGCCGATCGACTTGTGGGTAGGGTCACCCGCTTTCCAGATCGCGTGACCCTGGAGTGTGGCAGTGGCAGCCAACTTGAGTTGATACAGGTCCAACCTGCCGGAAAGCAACCGATGTCTGCTGCTGATTGGCTTAGAGGTCTAGATGGAGAGGTTCAACTTGCCTAATCCCAGAATGGTCGCCATCGATCTTTTGGCGAGGGTCGCTGAGAGTGACAGCTACATAAATTTGCTGCTACCTGGTTTTCTGACAAAGGCCCAGGTCCCAGATTCCGATCGTGGACTGGTTCAGGAGCTGAGCTACGGAACGTTGCGCTGGCAGTTGCAGTACGACAGCTTTATCGATCACTTCACCGCGGGCAAAACGCTTTCTCCCAAGCTTCGTATCGCGATAAGACTGGGCATGCATCAACTTTTCAGAATGCGCGTCCCAGCCCACGCCGCGATTCACGAAACCGTGGAATTGGTCAAGAGCTTTGAACGCAGTGCAGCTGGCATGGCAAACGCGGTGCTTCGTAATGCTGACCGTGCTGGATTCGACAATCTGCTGGCCGAGTGCATCAAGGGCAAGCGCCCCGAGGAAGTATTGGCGATTCGCTACTCTCACCCAGCTTGGGTAATCAGTGCGCTGCGAAGTGCCCTCGAACTAGATGGGAAGCGGGAGCAACTAGAAGAGCTACTTGCGGCCAATAACGAGACGCCGATCATCAACCTAGCGGCATTGCCGAATACCAAAGCCGCGGACTATTTGCGCAGTCAAGGATTGGAACCTGGGCAAGCTGCACCAACAGGGTTTTTGGCTTCGGGCAATCCCGAGACTTATTTGTCAACTCCGGGGGTGCGAGTCCAAGACCAGGGCTCGCAGCTTGTCGCGCTAGCACTGATGGAGGTCGCAGATAAGTCAGGACGCTGGCTGGATATGTGCTCGGGACCCGGCGGTAAAGCCGCCATGCTGCAGGCCGGAATCGCTGCCAGCGGGGGAGTACTGGACTGCCTTGAACCAATTCCAGCTCGAGCAGACCTCGTGAAGCAAGCGCTGAATCCAGAGTTGCCCGGAAATGTCAAAGTCGGCTATGGGCAACAGGCACCGGCAAATAGTTACGACGCAGTGCTATTGGATGCTCCCTGCTCTGGGTTGGGTTCAGTCAGAAGAAAACCAGAATCGCGCTGGAGAAAAACCACCGAGCAACTTTCGGGACTCACCAAGATTCAGACCGAACTGCTCGATGCTGCCACGCTTGCCCTAAAACCCGGCGGCTACCTGCTCTATTCGACCTGTTCGCCGCTGGTTATTGAAACCAACACTCAAATCAAACAGTTGCTAGAGAACCATCCTGAACTTGACTTGATTAACGCCAATGAGGTCTTGAATAAAATCTCACCTGCCCTTTCGATGTCGACTAATCGAAAGACTGCTCAGCTATGGACACACCTGCACGCCACTGATGCGATGTTTATCGCAATCCTGCGCAAGAAGTAAGCTCGCAACATGAAGATTCACCCGTCGATCCTCAGCGCCGACTTCGCCAATCTGGAATCCGAACTAGCTACCATCTCGCTAGCAGATGCGGCACACGTCGATGTCATGGATAACCACTTTGTGCCGAATTTGACACTCGGGCTGCCGATTGTTTCTCGACTATTTGAGGTATCGAAGCTTCCGCTAGATATTCACCTAATGATTTCGGACCCCGATCGCTGGGCACCTGCTTACGCAGAGCTGGGATGCAACTCAGTGACCTTTCACCTTGAAGCCGCCCAGGACCCTTTGGGTTTAGCAAGGCGCATCAGAGCGATCGGCTCAAAAGCTGCCATTGCCATCAAGCCAAATACCCCCTTCTCGGAGGTGGAAGAGTTGCTATCCGAAATCGACATGCTCTTGGTCATGACGGTTGAGCCTGGTTTTGGAGGTCAGAAGCTGATTCCAGAGACAGTTTCTAAAGTTAGCCAAGCAAAACAGGCATCCCAAAACCTCGGCCTGTCCATCGCCATCCAGGTCGATGGTGGGGTTACCGAGTCAAACATCGGGCAGCTAGCTGATGCCGGAGCTGATGTCTTTGTGGCTGGAAGCGCAGTTTTCAAAGCCGAAAACCGCAACCTAGAAATTACCAAGCTCAGGGATCTAGCCAACGCCCACTAGCTTTGGAGCGGTAACCTAGAGCCATGAAATCCTTTGACCAGCTCTTTCAAGAGCTCAGCATTCGCAACCTGGAGCGGCCGCAGGGGTCTCGCTCGACCGAATTGCTGGAGCAGGGAGTTCATGCGATAGGCAAGAAAGTTGTCGAGGAGGCCGCAGAGGTTTGGATGGCGGCAGAGCACGAATCTGACGAACAGCTCGCCCTTGAGGCCTCGCAACTGATTTACCACCTGCAACTAATTTTGATTGCCAGGGGCATTCCACTTTCAAAGGTAGAGGAGCAACTCTGATGCTCAAGGTTGCGGTTCCAAACAAGGGAATTCTGTCCGATTCAGCAATTTCGATGTTGAAGGAGGCTGGTTACGCCGTCAGACGCGACTCTGCCGAGTTGCACCTCGTGGATGAGCTGAACCAGATCGAATTCTTCTACCTGCGCCCACGCGACATCGCTACATACGTTGGCTCAGGTTCGCTAGATGTTGGACTGACCGGACTCGATCTTCTGAAAGACGCCCAATCAAAAGCGGACGAGGTGGCTGACCTGGGCTTTGGAGGTTCAACATTCAGGTTTGCTGCGCCAATTGATTCAGGCTTTACAACTGTGCAGGACCTGCAGGGCAAGCGCCTCGCCACGGCTTACCCGAACCTGATTTCTGACTACCTTGCCGAACAGGGTGTCAGCGCTCAGATTGTGAAACTAGATGGCGCAGTGGAGTCCGCGGTAAAACTCGGCGTTGCCGATGCGGTAGCCGACGTGGTTTCCACCGGAAACACCCTGCGCAAGGCGGGATTGGCCATCTTTGGACCGGTTATCCTCAAGTCCACCGCTAGGTTGATTTGCGCACCCGGCAAGGCCAATGAGGCCTCAAAGCTGTTGCGCAGACTCCAGGGCGTAATCGTGGCGCGTGAGTACGTGATTTTTGATTATGACTGCCCGGTTGAACTCGTTGAAGCGGCCAGCAAGCTCACTCCGGGAATTGAGTCGCCAACCATCTCGCCACTTGCTGATCAGAATTGGGTCGCGGTTCGTGCGTTGGTCAGGGCCGATCAGACTAACCAAATCATGGATCAGCTCTACGAAATCGGGGCTCGCGCTATTTTGGTGAGCGCGATCCACGCCGCGAGAATCTAGTGCCCGCAATTCGAGTCATACCCTGCCTTGATGTGGCAGCAGGGCGGGTCGTGAAAGGTGTGAATTTCCAGAATCTAAAAGACTCTGGTGACCCGGTGGAGCTTGCCAGCCGCTACTACCTGCAAGGTGCGGATGAAGTGACTTTTCTGGATGTGGCAGCTACCAATGAGAATCGTGGCACCACGATGGACATGGTTACCAGGTGCGCTGAGCAGGTATTCATTCCCCTCACAGTTGGCGGCGGTATTCGCGAGGTTGAGGATGTCTCGCGCTTGCTCGAAAGCGGTGCCGACAAGGTGTCAGTTGGCTCAGCCGGTATCAGACGACCCGATCTGCTATCGGAGATTTCAGCGGAGCACGGCAATCAGGTCTTGGTCATCTCCTTAGATCTAAAGCGCGCAAGTACCCCATCGGGTTTTGGAGTGACTTCAAATGGCGGCCGCGAACTTACCGACTTGGATGCCATGGAATGGGTGCGCCGGGTGCAGGACCTCGGCGCTGGAGAGCTGCTGGTGAACAGCATCGATGCCGATGGCACTCGGGACGGCTTTGACCTGGAGTTAATTTCCCGAATCAAGGAGATTTCCAGCGTCCCGGTTATCGCATCCGGTGGAGCTGGCAAGTTGGAGCACTTTGTGGCGGCTGCAAACGCAGGAGCTGACGCACTGCTCGCGGCAAGTGTCTTCCACGAAGGCTTGCTTACCATTGCAGATGTGAAACAAAGTATGCGGTCTGCTGGTTTAGAGGTGAGATGAGAAAGTTAGATTTGAGCAAGGTGAAATTTGACGAGAGTGGCCTAGTGGCCGTAATCGCACAGGATGTCACATCCAAAGAAGTTTTGATGCTGGCATACGCCTCGCGTAAGACTCTTGTGGAGACTATAGAGACTGGCAAGATGGTTTATTTTTCGAGATCTCGAAACCAGCGCTGGCTAAAAGGGGAGACTTCGGGCAATTTTCAGGAAGTGGTTGAACTAAGCCTGGACTGCGATGGAGATACTGTGCTAGCTCAGGTAAATACTCTGGGCCCTGCCTGCCACAACGGCACCAAGACTTGTTTTGAGGAGAACTGATGCTGAGCCTTGATCAGGTGCGTGAACTCTCCCAGGACTACAACGTAATTCCAGTTAGTAAGAGACTTTTTGCCGGGACCGAGACCCCGCTGGGTATTTACCAAAAGCTTTGCGACCAGCGGCCCAATACGTTTTTACTGGAGTCTGCAGAGCAGGGAGTATGGGGTCGCTACTCGTTTATCGGTGTTAGATCCCGAGGCCAACTAATTGCGGATGAGACCTCGGTTACCTGGACCTCCGAGCACAGCGCCTTGCCGGCTGGCGATTTACCCCAAGATCCACTTGATGCCCTCGAAGCGCTGCAGTCCAGCTGGCACTCTACGCCGGTGGATTTCCCGCTGAGCTCAGGCCTGGTTGG
>JACCDW011302321.1_pt1 | contig 10684 bp, 8 predicted proteins | sample 7449781 | NCBI WGS metagenome assembly JACCDW01 (sample SAMN15323449, study PRJNA562643) | freshwater metagenome | isolation source: river surface water | place: USA:Blue River Watershed | collected 2017-08-18
GAGATATTCCTGGTTTGACTGGGGATCAAATTGCGGCGCTGAGCAGTTCACAACTTGCTGCGATGAATACACTGCAAATCAGTGTATTTAGTGCTGAACAGATTGGTGCAATAGAAACCAGAGATATAGGTGCCTTCACTACTGCGCAAATAGCTTCATTGTCTAGTTCCACTAATGTTTCTTGGACTAATCTGGTAGGTGGAAGTAGCGATGAAGGAATTTATTATTGCCTTTCTGTTGGTGCTAATGGTGCAATTTATGCAGCTGGATATACAAGTAGCAGCATCCTTGATGGTCAAAATAATATCTTTGGTGCCAATGCCTTTATTACGAGTTTTAATTCAGATGGTACCAAGGTATGGACAAGATTCTTAGGTGAGCAGATGGGTGCTTGGACTTCTAGTCTTTCCACTGGAACTGATGGCGGGATTTATGTGGCTGGTTCCACTAGTAGTAACATCTTTGATGGTCAAGTTAGCAACGGTGCTGGAGATACCTTCCTTACACGTTATAACTCTGATGGTACTAAGGCATGGACAAAGCTTATAGGTGGCAGTGGTGATGATTCTAGTCCTAAAATTATCGTTGGAAACGACGGCTTGATTTATATGAATGGAATCACCACTGGGAGCGATTTTGACGGCCATGCAACAAATGGCGGTACAGATTCCTTTGTTACACGTTACAACCCAGATGGTACCAAGGTTTGGACGAAGATATTAGGCAATAGTGGTGACGATGTTATTTCTAGACTTTCAATAGGCACTGATGGTTCAATTTATGCAGTAGGGTCTACTAGCAGTATCAACTTTGATGGTCAAACTACTAAGGGTGGTACGGATGGCTTCATTACACGTTACAACTCTGATGGTACAAAGATGTGGACGAAGATTCTAGGGAATAGTGGTGACGACTCTATTTCTAGGCTTTCAATCGGGTCTGACGGTTCGGTTTATGCAGTAGGTTCAACAAGTAGTAGCAACTTTGATGGGTTAGCAACTAGAGGTGGCAGAGATTCCTTCCTCACTCGCTTGAACTCTGATGGTAGTAAGTTGTGGACTCAACTCATAGGAGGAAGTGATAGCGATTATATTTCCAGACTTTCAATCGGTACTGATGGATCGATTTATATAGCAGGAGATACAAGTAGTAGTTCTATTGAGGGTCAAACTACTAACGGATTGACCGATGTCTTTATTGCACGTTATAACCCAGATGGAACCAAGGCGTGGTCTAAGGTTCTAGGCGGTAGTGATTACGAAGGCTTTTCTGCTCTATCAGTTGGGGCAGATGGTGCAATTTATGTGGAGGGAGTTACAAATAGCACTAACTTTGATGGTCAAAGCACAAATGGCGAAACCGACTCATTTATTACACGTTTTAATGCAGACGGCACTAAATCGTGGACAAAGATTTTTGGTGGAAGTGGCTACGACATAGCTTTTTGCCTTGCAAACGATACTAAAGGCGCGGTTTATGCAGCCGGTAATACCAGTAGTAGTATTTTGGATGGTAAGGTTATAAATGGTAGCAGTGATGCATTCGTCATGAAGATAGACTCGCCTAATATATTTGCGATGAGCAGTATTCAGATCATGACACTGACAAGTTCTCAGTTAAGTGTGCTATCAACTTCGCAGATTGCATCGTTCAGCTTTACAACGACTCAGCTAATGGCATTCACGAGTAGCGCTTTGGCTGGATTTACGACTACCCAAATTCAAGCCATAGGTAATTTGAAAGCCTTGACTCCAATCGTGCTAGATTTACACGATAACGGTATTAATACGGTATCGATTTTGGATGGTACAACCTTCGATCTTGGCAATACTGGCGAAGTCGTTAAAACAGGTTGGATAGCTGGCGGTGATGGACTCTTGGTGCATGATCTGAATGCCGATGGAATCATTAATAACGGTGGCGAGTTATTTGGTGAGGGTACGGTTTTAGCTAATGGACTAAAAGCTAAAAATGGCTATGAAGCTATGGAAGAGCTAGATACCAATCATGATGGCATCTTAAATCAAGCAGATAAGGCATATAGCCAATTACAAGTCTGGACAGATAATGGCGATGGCATTACTCAACGTGGCGAATTACATTCACTAGCCGAGCTTGGAATTACATCGTTGTCATTAGTGTCACAAGCTTCAACGGTTGTAGATAACGGAAACTTAATAGGTCTGATGGGTAGCTACACCACAGCTGATGGTAAAACTCACACCATGGGTGACGTCTGGTTCCAAACTGATAGCTCAGGTAAGAAAGTGTTTGATCTAGCCGCGGTTGTTGAGAAGGGCGGTGGTGTTGCGCATGTTGATCTGAAAGTTGGTGAGCCAGCGACCTTGAATGTGGCATTGACAGATGTGTTCTCCTTAGGTCAGCACGGTGTGAATGGTTTGTCGACCGTGAAGATTGATGGCAATGAGGGCGACACCGTGCAGTTGACTCAAGGTGGAGAAGGTTGGAGTCAGCATGGCACAGTGACAGATGGCGCACAGAGTTACGATGTATATGTGAATCAGGATGCACAACTATTGGTGAATCACAAATTGCATACTGTGATAATTTGAATCTATAACTTAGAAAGAAATTGAAGAAATGAATAATGATCATCTATATTCCTACGTTGATGGAGTTGGTAGTCTTCGTATGGTTGATGGAGTAGTTCGTATGGATTTAGTAGTGATTACGGAGATTGAAGGTGATCAAATGAAAGCCAATAGAGTTGGCGGTGTTGCCATGTCTATAGCTGCAGCAGTTAAATTGAGAGACCAGCTATCTTCTATGGTTGAAGAGCTAAAAGGTAAGGGCATCATACAAAGTTCTGAAATTAAAAAATAGATAACTATGCGCTTGAGTTTATGGACTAATTAGTTTGATAATTTTTTTAGCGATTGCATTCTACTTTTTTTAAGTTTTTAGTAAGTACATGATACTTAGTATCGTATAGAAGAGTTAGTTAAGTTTATGTGATTTGAATCCTATAAGAATTTAAAAAATCAGTGACTAATCTTTTTTTTGAAATTGATCAGACGAAGCATTTATTTTCAATTGAAGAGTGGTTCGAGAGTGCATTAAATACTGCAAATGAATCATTATCATTAAACGATCTCGCTTATGTGTCCTTGAGATGTAGTGCTGCATTACTTTCCTCTAGTAGGATTGAACGCAACAAAATCAAGGATTCCGAACCAAATTTGGAATACGAAGCTTTACTTAAGGCGTCATACGATTTCATGCCTGCCTATGCTTCAATATTCATCGATGTAGAGAAATTTGGTTATGAAGAAATGAGGAAGATCAAAGAAGTTTTGGATGAGATGTACTTCAATATTTATATTGAAGAAGAGCAAATTTTCAGTAATAGAGGAAATTTATTGAAGGAAGATTGTTCATTTTGTTTAGAAATAAGAGGAATCTTTTCCAAATATTCAGCTAAATTTTTCAGTTAAAAGTTAAATGCCTGCGAATAAATTTTTAAAGCCAAATGTCAGTATTTTCATTAAAAGTAAAAAGCTTTATGTCTAGGTTAAAGTTTGGAGGTTGAGCTTGTAGATATTGTTCTAGATTTAAAATAAAAGGCAGTCTAATGGTTTTTAGAAGATATACCCAACACCAACATTAGCGGAGGTTGCCTTGGTTTCAAAAGTCATTCCTTCAATTTCTTTTGAATCAAATTTGTACTGTAACGCTTCAACTTCTACATACAAACTATCGACAACCATGGTTCGGATTCCTAATCCGTATACATAGCCTTTAAATCCATATGCCGTATTAAATTCATCTAAACTGCCTTTCATCCCTGCATAGCCTGCTTTTCCATATAGCAGGGTATTTTCACCGACTACAACACCGGGTTCAAAGAATGCTGTCCAGAGATTTTTTCCTTTAATTTCTGAGCCAGTACTGCCCGTAGCTGATTTCATTTTCGAATTGGAAAAAGAAGCTCCTACTCCAATAATCACTTTATTGGAAATCCTTTGGCTTACTGCAACTGTAATTCCACCTCCTATATTATTTCCACCAAAAGTTCCATCATTAGTTGAACCATCAACTTTTGTGGATGCTCCTATCATGTTCAGGTTTCCACCAACGCGTAGACCTTGGAAATTTTGAGCATCAGCTTGTGCGTAGCTAGATATAAGTAGACAGGTTGAGATCAGTAAAAAAGAAATTTGGCGCATGTTATTACCTTAATTTTGGAAGTATCTGTTCACAACAGCATCTTATAAATAATGTAAGTATAAAAATTTTATTTCAACTTACAGGATCGACTTAGTTGTAGCAAGTTGATTGGCTGTATCGAGTAGTAACGCCTAATATTTAACTTTTATTAGGGCCTAGAGTATTTGTAGAGAGAAGAGTAAAAACCTCAAGACGTGCGCGCGCACGATAAGGCTGCGGATATTCATCGTCATTTACTGTGCGATTGCACAACTTTTCTGCCTAAGAGAGACGTCTATAGAAAGTCCCTCATCGGGGATTTGAGGAAAACGCAAGTGATAAGCGCTTCCTTCTATATCGGTTTATGGCAAGCTTAGACAGTCGTTCTCTGCCTCCACTATCCAGCCATGCTCTAAAGCCATCTAGTGCCTTTATACGCTGTCCTGAGAGCATTCTTTGGCGAGTAGCTTCTGCGATTGATCTGCGACCTTCAGGTGATTTAGGGCCAGTCGATAATCCTCCATGATTACGACATCGGCCATTCCTCATGGCACTAGCCTGACAGGGTTTACCAGTTGATCTGGCGTAAGCTCCACAGAATATTTTCCTTCGCATATTCTCTCCTTTCTATCTGATGCTTCGACCTCTCGCCCTAAGGCTTCGGTCTTGCATCAGTACACTTTCTATTTCTGTATCAATGATTATCTTGTTAGCTGCATACTTTGCCGTATCTTGCTGTTGCAATACGTTTCGTTCGATGTGGGCGTGCGAGTAGATCAAGGGAACCTTAATTTATCCTCCCTTACATCAAGCGATGTGCAGACAACCGTGCCTTGTACACCTAACCTTATGGTTTTGCTTGATTACAACAATCTAGTAATAATGAGTCTATTCCGTGATTTACCATATATTTAAGCCATATAGCATCACGATAAAAATCAATATGGAGTTGTTGGTCAATCCAATTAAAACGAGAAGCAATTTTTTCGATCAATGCAATGAATTCACCAGCAGTAAAATTTTCTGGAATTGTTAGAGCTAAGTGTGCGTGTATTTTTCCGTAAGGATCATTTTTACCAACTGTCACAACTGAACCTATGCAGTGTCCTTTGCGCTTTGCAGAATGTCCAAAGCATTCGCTATTTAACCTATTTAGAAATTGCCTAGTGGTTTCATTTGCGATGGATGAATTGATTTTGAGGTTTTGACCTCTTTTCCATTGAACGAAAGTTAAAGTCACTGCTAGATAATATTTTTTGGTTTGCATAGATTTCAAAAAATCTACCCACGTAAGTTTGATAGCATTCATCGCTGAAGCTCCAAAACCGTCTGTGTGCCGATTTCAAGCACAAGTTGATCGAATACTTCGATGTTGATAAGTTTTCGTCCTGTGGGAGCTAAGATTGCTCCACACTCGATTATGCGTTTCTTGTGTTTTCTGATAAACCAGTCAAGGCTTGCTTGAGAAGGAAATATATGAGAACGCCCCTCAGAACGATATTCTGAGAGGGTTCTAAGGTTTGATAGTTGGTGTTCTGATGACATCTAGACCTCTTACACTGCAATCCTTGTGGTTGCGGAGCTTTCCGACTCCGTATCTACGTGTTAATACGTAGATTCAAGGATATTAGAAGTAATTAAATGATCTCGATGTATCAAAACTATGAGGGTATTTGATTTACTTATTTGATAAATAATTTTTCAATTTTTTCAATATTTAGGTTCTTTTTTTCTTCACATTCTTTCCCAACCCTCTTATAAAACTGAGGGTCATTACTTCCCCATTTTTCATGCCTGTTTTCTGCAAATTCATCAAAAACTTTGTGTTTGGATTTCTCATGCAGTTTTACTTGCTCAAGCATGTCGATGTAAAGGGTTATTTTTTGTGACTCAGTTATTTTTTGTGGTCTTCCGTTGTCTATTTTCTTTAATTTATTGTTTGTCAAAATATCCGATAGGATAGGTAGAAATTCGTCAGGAAATGGAATTCCATCGACGGTAGCATTAATCAGCCGTTGATAATCACCTTGTTGTATCGCGTAGGAAAATGCAACGTAATATGTGAAGCCAGCTACATCGTCATTTGCTTTAATTGTCTCGAAGGGTTTGCTTTTTATTCTTATGTAATAAGACCTTAAAGCTTCCTCGAGACGATCAGAATAAAATCCCATTTAAGCCTCCTACGATATGTGACCTAATACACGATTTAGCAACTTAGTTTTATGTGAAATAGTGAGATGGCTATATCTCTTTGTGACATTTACTTGCCGCTGCCCAAGTACATCGCCAATTTCAAGAAGCGTTGCGTTGTTTTGGGCGAGGAGTGAGGCGCACGTATGTCTGAAATCATGAAAACGAAAATCCTTTAGCTTAGCCTCTTTTAGTGCTTGCTTCCATCTATGAGAATAACTGAATGCTTGATTAGGGCATCTGGCAGATGCAAAAATTAATCCGTTTACGTTTTCTTTAAATTTCTCGAGTTCAGCTAAAACTGCTGGAACAATTGGTAAGATTTTGCGATCCCCATTTTTTGTTAATTGAACACTTGCTTCTTGACGTTCAAAGTTTACATCGCTCCATTTCAGCCGAAGTATTTCACTTTTTCTAGCCCCAGTCGTAAGAGCCATTAGTGCCAACAAATAGAGTTTTTCCCATTTGGAATCTCGACAAGCCTTCAAAATGGATACTCTTTCTTGGTCACTTAAAAATCTTACAATTTCATTATTCTCTTCTTTTCGTTCGAGACCGCGACAAGGATGTTCCCATTTTTTAGGTACAAGTCTTTTTCGGATGCACCAAGTGAATAACGCGCCAATAGAGGCTACGTAGCGGTTTAAAGTTGCTGGAGCGTAGGATTTGGATTTCGCTTTAAAGATCGGATTTCCATCCGCGTCTTTGCCCGCAAAGTATCGAGGAGACTTTTTTGATAACTTTTCTATGGCAAAGAAGATATGATCTTGGTCAACCATATTGAGCTTTAGTTGACCAATTTCTGCTTGCCACCATAGCATTTGGGAGGGGCGAGTTGGGTCTCGCCCTTCGTATGAAGCCATATAACGATCAATTGCCTCTGAGACCGTAATATCGCCAGAACGTTCAGGAATTAGTGCTGAACTAAGACTTGGGTGTGAAGTGACGGAAACCACTTGCACTGGTGCCGTCATAACGGCGCTGTAGTTGAGTTTGTACATTTTTTGATCCCTTCTTTGGTGACCGCCTTTTTCACCGGCGGACTAAAGTGGGAATCGGAAATGCTCTGCAACCACAAGGATTTTGGCTCCCCGACCTGGACTCGAACCAGGGACCTGCGGATTAACAGTGCAGAAAATATATATAACACATTGATTTTAAATGACTTTATTTTTATGCGTATCAAAGTGCGTAGTCAGTAGCTTAATTTTTACAAACATAATTTAAAACTTTTAGTTATAAAAATTAATTTAATAGCTAAAGAAACCAGTTGATACTGTCGATTATACAAGGTCGAAATATTATATAAAATATAACCTTGTTAGCAAAATTAACAAAACATGTTTTAAAAAAAATCGCACATCCTGTGCTGATCGTTTTTCCGTGCGTGCTAACAATTGATTTTGCAATTTCTGTTTTGCTAGATGATCAAAATGAATTGTTAGATAAAGTAAAAACATTTCCCCCCCCAAGAATTCAAGACGTTTTCTATGGCTTCGTTGATGAATTGAGGTTGTCCTTTGGTTCGACTTTCAATTAGGAGAATAACTTGTTTTCAGGACTTACAACTCGACAAATTGTTGCATTAACTTCGTCACAAGTCGCGGCATTAAGTTATTCGCAGTTATCTGCACTGAGTAGTTCACAGATCAGCGCTTTTGAAACGTTGAATTTTTCTACATTGACAACCTCGGCTATTCAAGGAATCACTTCTGCAAGTATTAAGGGATTAACGACAGCGCAGATCATGGCACTGACGACATCACAAGCGTCAGCATTAACTGCCAGACAGCTAAGAGCGATGAACAGTTCGCAGTTGTCTGCCATTGAGACACAGGATTTAGCGGCACTTTCTTTCTCGGCGATTGGAGCGCTTAGTTCTGTAAGTATCGGAGGTTTAACAACATCTCAAATTGTGTCGCTAACAACATCACAAGCATCAGCTTTGACCAGTACACAGCTAAGGGCACTGACTAATTCACAGTTATCCGCCATTGAAACTCGAGATTTTTCTTTATTGACAATCTCAGCTATAAAGGGAATCACTTCAGCAAGTATTAAGGGATTAACGACAGCGCAGGTCTCGGCATTGACGACATCGCAAACTGCGGCAATGACAAGTGTTCAATTGAATGCATTGGTTAGTTCTCAGATTACAGCACTTGCTACACAAAATATATCTGCCATAACGACGTCGGCAATTCGCAGTTTAAATACCTCTGGAGTTGTAAGCTTTACGACGTCACAGGTCGCAGCATTAAGTTACTCGCAGTTATCTGCACTGAGCAGTTCACAGATTGGCGCCTTTGAAACGTTGAATTTTTCTTCATTGACAACCTCGGCTATTCAAGGGATCACTTCAGCAAGTATTAAGGGATTAACGACAGCGCAGATAGTAGCGCTGACCACATCACAAGCGTCAGCATTAACTGCCAGACAGCTAAGAGCTATGAGTAGTTCGCAGTTGTCTGCATTTGAGACTCAGGATTTAGCAGTACTAACGACTGCGGCAATTGCAGCGCTCAGTTCGGCAAGTATCGGAGGTTTAACAACAACGCAAATTTTGTCGCTAACAACATCGCAAGTATCAGCGATGACTCCACTTGTTCTTGACTTGCATGATGATGGGATCAACACCACTATATTGGCAAATGGAACAATGTTTGACTTAGGCAATACTGGCCAAGCTATTTGGACTAGCTGGATAACTCAAGGGGATGGACTATTAGTTCGAGATTTAAATTCAGACGGAATCATTAATAATGGTGGAGAGTTGTTTGGTGAGGGTACGGTATTAGCAAATGGGAAGAAAGCAAAAGATGGCTATCAAGCTCTACAACCATTAGATACAAACCACGATAGTGTCATTAATGAAAAGGATCAAGACTTTAGCCAGATTGGTGTCTGGGTAGATAACGGAGATGGTATTACGCAATCAGTTGAATTACATTCGCTCACTCAACTAGGTATCACTAGCATCTCTTTGAATGTAACTCAGTCAAGTGAAGTTAACAATGGCAACTTGATAGGGTTGATGGGAAGCTATAAGACAGACGATGGAAAAACTCATACGATGGGTGATGTCTGGTTCTCTGTCGATATCGCTGGTCACAAAGTGTTTGACCTGGCTGCCGTTATTGAGAAGAGCGGTGGTATTTCGTATGTTGATTTGAAGGAAGGTGAGCCAGCAATGTTGAATGTGGCGCTTAACGATGTGTTGTCCTTGGGACAGTACGATGTAAATGGCTTATCGACTGTGAAGATTGATGGAGATGTAGGCGACACCGTGCAGTTGACTCAAGGTGGGGATGGTTGGAGTCAGCATGGTACGGTGACGGAAGGCGAGGAGAGTTACGATGTCTATGTGAATCAGGATGCGCAATTACTAGTGAATCATAAGCTGTATATAGTGCTTATATAAGGCAGTCAATGAAGTGCTGTCAGTTAAGGGTCACATGTAAAGAGCGCACTACATCATAAATCATTGCATTGGTAAGGTTTGCTTCTAGATAAAACCAGGTACTAGATTTCTTGATCCTAGTGGTTTATGTAGGATTTCGTGCAAGAGAACTTGAGATTAAAAAAACTTGCTACAGATTATCTTTAAGGAATTCATTTTCAAAGAAGTCATCAAGGGGAACTTCTAAGAGCTGATAAGAGTAAAACAGAAGTCTAATAGCTCGCCGTTAAGTAAGGATTTCAGATCTATTTGCCAATAACTTATCAGTGCTATATGACTGAATATGATCTATCGTTAAATGTTAGAAGTGTTAACAATGAAAATATTAAATTCAGCCTTACCTCGGGTCTATTGCCTAGTTGATTATCAATAGCATCCAATAAAAATACTCTCAGTATCGCCAATAATATTCAATTCGTAATTCAATCAAAATCAGTTCAAAATATTTAAAGCATTACAGAACTGAGGCTATGTTTCTTTATAAGCTTAATCAAATAGATTTAAAATAATTAATAAAATACTAATTTTTTAAAGATTATAAAAATATAACTATTAGTTATAAATTATTGAATAAAAGTTAAAGAAACCATTAGTACTGGCGATTCTAAAAGGTCAAAATATGTATAAAATAAATAACTTTGTTAAAAAAAATAACTAAACGTCTATTAAGAACATCCATGGAAATCACGTGGATTGTATTCGCATGCGTGCTGACAAATGATTTAGCAATTTCTGCTGAGATTGATCTGCTGTCAGTTTAGGACCACAAGATGAGAGAGTACTACATCGTAAATCATTGCACTGATACTGCCTGCTTCTGGACGAATCGAGGCACTAGCGTTTGTGGTGCTGGCGGCTTATATCCGA
>JACCDW010027123.1_pt1 | contig 10683 bp, 8 predicted proteins | sample 7449781 | NCBI WGS metagenome assembly JACCDW01 (sample SAMN15323449, study PRJNA562643) | freshwater metagenome | isolation source: river surface water | place: USA:Blue River Watershed | collected 2017-08-18
GAGATCCTGATCGAGATCGAGACCGACAAGGTGGTGATGGAAGTGCCCGCGCCCAGCGCCGGCGTGCTCGCCGAAGTCGTGGTGGGCGATGGCGGCACCGTGGTGGCCGACCAGCTGATCGCGAAGATCGACACCGACGGCAAGACGGGGGCCGTCGCGGCCGCCCCTGCCGCCGCCCCGGCGGCTGCGCCTGCCGCGGCACCGGCTGCAGCCAGCGCCTCCAAGGCCGGCGTGGCCATGCCCGCCGCCGCCAAGCTGATGGCGGACAACCACCTGGCCGCCGGCTCCGTGGCCGGCACCGGCAAGGACGGCCGTGTCACCAAGGGCGATGTGCTGTCCGCCGTCGCCGGTGGCGGCAAGGTCGCGCCCTCGGTGCCCGTCTCCGTCGCGCCCAAGGCCTCGCTGCCCCAGGTGGCCGCGCCGGCCGCCCTGGACCTGGGCAACCGCCCCGAGCAGCGCGTGCCCATGAGCCGCCTGCGTGCCCGTGTCGCCGAGCGCCTGCTGCAGTCGCAGGCCACCAACGCCATCCTCACCACCTTCAACGAAGTGAACATGGCCCCGGTCATGGAAATGCGCAAGCGCTTCCAGGAGAAGTTCGAGAAGGAGCATGGCGTCAAGATCGGCTTCATGTCCTTCTTCGTGAAGGCCGCCGTGCATGCGCTGAAGAAGTACCCGGTGCTCAATGCCTCGGTCGATGGCAACGACATCGTCTACCACGGCTACTTCGACGTCGGCATTGCGGTGGGCTCGCCGCGCGGCCTGGTGGTGCCGATCCTGCGCAACGCCGACCAGATGTCCTTCGCCGACATCGAGAAGAAGATCGCCGAGTTCGGCGCCAAGGCGCGTGACGGCAAGCTGGGCATCGAGGAGATGACCGGCGGCACCTTCTCCATCTCCAACGGCGGCGTGTTCGGCTCCATGCTGTCCACCCCCATCATCAACCCGCCGCAGTCGGCCATCCTGGGCGTGCACGCCACCAAGGACCGCGCCGTCGTCGAGAACGGGCAGGTGGTGGTACGCCCGATCAACTACCTGGCCATGTCCTACGACCACCGCATCATCGACGGCCGCGAAGCCGTCCTGGGACTGGTGGCGATGAAGGAAGCCCTGGAAGATCCGGCCCGCCTGCTCTTTGACATCTAAAGCACAACGTCCGCCCCCGAAGCGGCCTGGCCGCTTCCCCCTCGAGGGGGCGCCGCCGGCGGCCCGGCCCAGCCGGTTCCCCGGCGGCCACCAGGAAAGACAAGGAAACCTATGAGCGCAAAGCAATTTGATGTCGTGGTCATCGGCGGTGGCCCCGGCGGCTACATCGCCGCCATCCGCGCGGCCCAACTGGGCATGAACGTGGCCTGCATCGACGAGTGGAAGAACGAGAAGGGCGGCCCGGCCCCCGGCGGCACCTGCACCAACGTGGGCTGCATCCCCTCCAAGGCACTGCTGCAGTCGTCCGAGCACTTCGACCACGCCAACCACCATTTCGCTGACCACGGCATCTCGGCCAAGGACGTGAAGATGGACGTCGCCAAGATGCTGGCCCGCAAGGACACCGTCGTGAAGCAGAACAACGACGGCATCCTGTACCTGTTCAAGAAGAACAAGGTGTCCTTCTTCCATGGCCGCGGCTCCTTTGCCAAGGCCGTCGAGGGCGGCTACGAGATCCAGGTCACCGGCACCGCTACCGAGACCCTCGTGGGCAAGCAGGTGATCGTGGCCACCGGCTCCAATGCCCGCGCCTTGCCCGGCGTGCCCTTCGACGAGAAGAACGTGCTGTCCAACGACGGCGCGCTGCGGATCGGCGCGGTGCCCAAGAAGCTGGTCCTGATCGGCTCCGGCGTCATCGGCCTGGAGATGGGCTCGGTGTGGCGCCGCCTGGGCGCTGATGTCACCATCCTCGAGGGTCTGCCTACTTTCCTCGGCGCGGTCGACGAGCAGATTGCGAAAGAAGCCAAGAAGGCCTTCGACAAGCAGGGCCTGAAGATCGAGCTGGGCGTGAAGGTCGGCGAGATCAAGAACGGCGCCAAGGGCGTGAGCGTGGCCTACACCAACGCCAAGGGCGAGGCGCAGACGATCGACGCCGACAAGCTGATCGTCTCCATCGGCCGCGTTCCCAACACCATCGGCCTGAACGCCGAAGCCGTGGGCCTGAAGCTCGACGAGCGTGGCGCCATCGTGGTGGACGGCGACTGCCGCACCAGCCTGCCCGGGGTATGGGCGGTGGGTGACGTGGTGCGCGGGCCGATGCTGGCGCACAAGGCGGAAGAAGAGGGCGTGGCGGTGGCCGAGCGCATCGCGGGCCAGCATGGCCATGTGAACTTCAACACCATCCCCTGGGTGATCTACACCAGCCCCGAGATCGCGTGGGTGGGCCGTACCGAGCAGCAGCTCAAGGCCGACGGCGTGAAGTACAAGGCCGGCACCTTCCCCTTCCTGGCCAACGGGCGTGCCCGGGCGCTGGGTGATACCACCGGCATGGTCAAGTTCCTGGCCGATGCCGCGACCGACGAGATCCTGGGGGTGCACATCGTGGGACCCATGGCCTCCGAGCTGATTGCCGAGGCGGTGGTGGCCATGGAGTTCCGCGCGTCCAGCGAGGACATCGCCCGCATCTGCCACGCGCACCCGTCGCTCTCCGAGGCGACCAAGGAGGCGGCGCTGGCGGTGGACAAGCGCACGCTGAACTTCTGATCACCTGATGTCCGGGCCCAGCCAAGCCGGCCGGTCGGTCCGGCAGGCCTACGAAGCCGAACTCGCTGCGCGGGGTTACGCCTCGGACCCCGCGCAGCTGCGTGCTGTCCAGGCGCTGGAGCGCTGTGCCACCGAGTGGGCCCAGTACAAGGACAAGCGCTCCAACGGCCTGAAGAAGCTGATCAACCATCCGGCCATTCCGCGCGGCGTGTACATGTACGGCGGGGTGGGGCGCGGCAAGAGCTTTCTGATGGACTGCTTCTTCAACGCCGTGCCGCTGCGGCGCAAGACGCGCCTGCATTTTCACGAGTTCATGCGCGAGGTGCACCGCGAGCTCGCGCAGCTGCAAGGCACCGTCAATCCGCTGGACGTCCTCGGTGCGCAAATTGCCGAACGCTACAAGCTGATTTGCTTCGATGAATTCCACGTGGCCGACATCACCGACGCGATGATCCTGCACCGGCTCTTGCAGTCGATGTTCGACCACGGCGTGGGCTTTGTCACCACCTCCAACTTCAAGCCCGAAGATCTCTACCCCGACGGCTTGCACCGGGACCGGATCTTGCCGGCGATCGACCTCCTGAACGCCAAGCTGGAGGTGATCAACGTGGACAACGGCACCGACTACCGCCGTCGTACCCTGGAACGGGTGAAGCTGTATCACACCCCCTTGGGCCCGCAGGCAGATGCCGAGATGGATGCCGCCTTCAGCGCCCTGGCCGAGTGCCAGGACGAACCCCCGGTGCTGTCCATCGAGCACCGCGAGATCCGCGCGCGCCGCAAGGCGGGCGGCGTGGTGTGGTTCGACTTTCGCGCCCTGTGCGGCGGGCCGCGCTCGCAGAACGACTACCTGGAGATCGCCTCGCAGTTCCACACCGTGCTTTTGAGTGACGTGCCGCAGATGTCGGTGAACATGGCCTCGGAGGCCCGGCGCTTCACCTGGCTGGTCGACGTGCTCTATGACCGGCGGGTCAAGCTGATTCTGTCGGCGGCGGTGCCGCCCGAGGCCTTGTACACGCAGGGGCCACTGTCCCACGAGTTTCCGCGTACCGCCTCGCGCCTGAACGAGATGCAGTCGGCGGAATTCATGGCCGAGGAGCGGCGGGTGGTCGACACCCGCCTGACGACACGATGAACGCCCACCGCGCCGTCTGCCTGTCGGGCCTGATGCTGGTGGCCCTGGCCTGCGCAGCGCAGGACAGCGCGCCGACCGCATCGGTCCCGGTGGCGGCAGCGGCGGCTGCCGCTTCCGCGCCAGCGGCCGTTGCCTCGACGCCGTCGCGATGGGTCGCCGGCCTGGACCTGCGCGCCGAGCAGGAACGCGTGCGCAAGGAGCGGGCAGCGGCCCAGGCCAGCCAGGCGCAGGAGGAGGCGGCCTGCCGCCAGCGCTTTGCCGTCACGGACTGCCTGGACCGCTCGCGCCGGCGCTGGCAGCCCGTGCTGGACGACCTGCGCCGCCAGGAAGTGGCCCTCAACGATGCCGACCGCATGCAGCGCAGCGCCGAGCAGCTTCGCAGGCTCGAGGAAAAGAACTCGCCCCAGGCCCGTGAGGAAGAGGCCCGGCGCCGGGCCGAGGCGCTGGCCGACCACGAGGCACGCCAGGCCCGCGCGGCCGCCAAGGCCAGCGGTCCGGCACCCGCAGGCAAGCCGCGCGCCCCCCAGGATCCGGGTGACCGCAGCGGCCCGGAGCTCACGCGCGAGCAGGAAGCGGCCAATGCCCAGGCCCACGCCCGCCGCCTGCAGGAGGCCAGGGAGCGGCGTGAGCGCCTGGCCCAGAAGCAGGCCTCACGCGCCAAGCCACCCGCCTCGGCGCTGCCCGTGCCGCCTTGAGGAACGCTGCGCTCGCGCAGGGCGGCGGGTATCATCCCTTCGCCCTCCCAGACCCACCCGCGACTGACGCCACGCCTTGGACTCCAACCTGCACTCGCCCGCGCGTCGTCTGATCGAACTGCGCATGGAACACGCCGATCTGGACGCCCTGATCGACAGCGCCGGCCTGCAGGTCCCGCAAGACGAACTGATGCTGCGCCGCCTGAAGAAGCGGCGGCTGGCGCTGCGTGACCAGATCGCGCGCCTGGAAATGCTGCTGGCGCCCCAGGAGCCGGCATGAGCCCGCTGGCTGCTGGCTGGCATGGGCGCAGCGCGCCCCTGAGATGAGCCTCGAGTCCAGCGTGCGCGAGGTCTTCGCGCCCGGCGGCGTCCTGTCGCACGCCGCCGACCACTTCCAGCCTCGGCCGGGCCAGACCGAGATGGCGATGGCGGTGGCCCGCACCATCGAATCAGGTGGCGCCCTGGTGGCGGAAGCCGGTACCGGGGTGGGCAAGACCTTCTCCTACCTCGTGCCGGCCCTGCTCAGTGGCGAGCGTGTGCTGCTGTCCACCGCCACCAAGACCCTGCAGGACCAGTTGTACGGGCGCGACCTGCCGCGCCTGGTCCAGGCGCTGGGACTGCCCTTGCGCACGGCCTTGCTCAAGGGTCGTGGCAGCTACCTGTGCACGCACCGCATGGCGCTGGCCCGCCAGGACGCGATGCTGGCGGACCGCCACGCCGTCCTCACCCTGGCGAAGGTGGAACAGTGGTCACAGGCCACCACCACGGGCGACCTGGCCGAACTGCCCGGGCTGGACGACCGTTCGCCCGTCATCCCCCTGGTCACCTCCAGCCGCGACAACTGCCTCGGGTCGCAATGCCCGCGCTTTCGCGGCTGCCACGTGAACAATGCGCGGCGCGAGGCGCTCGCGGCCGACCTGGCGGTGATCAACCATCACCTGTTCTTTGCCGACCTTTCGGTGCGCGAGTCCGGCATGGCCGAGCTCCTGCCTTCGGCGCGCGTGGTGATCTTCGACGAAGCCCACCAGCTCAACGAGATCGGTGTGCAGTTCCTGGGCACCCAGCTGGCGACAGGCCAGCTGATTGATTTCTGCCGCGATACCCTGGGCGCCGGGCTGCAGTTCGCACGCGGGCTGGTCGATTGGCGGCAGGTCGCCGCGGGCGTCGAGCGCGCGGCGCGCGACCTGCGCCTGGCGGTGGGTGGCGGGGCCGCAGGCTCGCGCCTGTCCTGGACCGCGCAGGCGCCTGGCGAGGCCGATCCGCAGGTGTGGCAGGCGGCACTCGAGGCCGTCGCCCAGGCCTGCGAGGAGGCGATGCACGCCCTGGACACCGTCTCCGAGATCGCGCCGGATTTCATGCGTCTGCATGACCGCGCCGCCTCGCTGGCCCAGCGGGCCCAGCGGTTCATCCAGCCCTGCGAACCCGGGTCGGTGCGCTGGGCGGATGCCGGCCAGCAACTGCGCCTGACGCAGTCGCCGCTGGACATCGCGCAGGCGGTGCGTACCCGGCTGCTCAAGCTTGAATCGCCGCAGGCGGCAGAGCCCGGGGACGAGGCCCGAGACCCTGAGGACGCCGCCACGCGCAGCTGGATCTTCACGTCCGCGACGCTGGGTGACGACGCGCACCTGTCCTGGTTCACCGAGCCCTGCGGCTTGACCGACGCCCAGGTGCTGCGCGTGGACAGTCCCTTCGACTACGCGCGCCAGGCAGCGCTGTACGTGCCGCCCGCGTTTCCCAAGCCCAGCGACCCCTCTCACAGCGCCCGTGTGGCCGATCTGGCGGCGCAGGGGGCGTCCCGCCTGGGCGGACGCACGATGGTCCTGACCACCACGCTGCGCGCCTTGCGCGCCATCGGCGAGGCGCTGCAGTCGCGGTTCCAGGCCAGTGCGCAGGTCGAAGTGCTGGTGCAGGGCCAGTGGCCCAAGCGCCGGCTGATCGAGCGTTTTCGCGAGGGCGCTTCAGGCGGGGGGGCAGGCTGCGTACTGGTGGCCTCGGCCTCGTTCTGGGAAGGCGTGGACGTCCCCGGCGAAGCCTTGCAGCTGGTCGTCATCGACAAGCTGCCGTTTCCGCCGCCCGGCGATCCCCTGGTGCAGGCGCGTTCGCAGCGGCTGGAATCCCAGGGCCGCAATGCGTTCAACGACTACTACGTGCCCGAGGCGGCCGTGGCCCTCAAGCAGGGGGCCGGGCGACTGATCCGGCGTGAATCGGACCGTGGGCTGCTGGTGCTGTGCGACAGCCGGCTGGCCACCATGGGGTACGGCCGGCGCCTGCTGGCGGCCCTGCCGCCCATGCGGCGGCTGGTCTCGGCCCAGGACTACGCCCAGGCCCTGCAGGACCTGGCCGACCCGGCGGTCACCACAGCTTCCACCACGGATCCGGGTTGGGCTTGAAGCCGCGCGTGAGAAATTCGCTGCGCGGGAAGGTGCGCTCCAGCACGCGCCGGGCGTCGGCGGCCATCTGCTGCATGCCCAGCGCCTCGTAGGAGCGGTGGATGATGAACAGCGCTTCCTCGATCGCCGGCACGTTCTGGTAATCGGTCACCGCCAGCTGCGCGCGGTTGATCGCCGCCACATAGGCGCCCCGGCTGAAGTAGTAACGGGCGACGTGCACTTCGTACTGGGCCAGGGAATTGACGATGTAGACCATGCGCGCCCGCGCGTCGGCCGCATAGCGCGACTCGGGAAAGCGGGTGACCAGCTCCTTGAAGGACTCGAAGGACTCCTTGGCGGCCTTCTGGTCACGCTCGGACAGGTCCTGGCGGGTGATGGCAGAAAACAGGCCCAGGTCGTCGTTGAAGCTCACCAGGCCCTTGAGGTACAGGGCGTAATCGAGCGCGGGGCTGGCCGGGTGCAGGCGCAGGAAGCGGTCGAGGGTGGCGATGGCCTGGGCCTGCTCGCCGCTCTTGTACTGTGCGTAGGCCTTCTCGAGCTGGGCCTGCTGGGCCAGCGGGGTGCCGGCGGCGCGGCCTTCCAGTTTCTCGTACAGGCCGATGGCCTTCTCGTAGGCCCCGGAATTCAATTCGTCCTTGGCCTCGGCGTAGATCTTGTTCGGGCTCCACTTCTCGGTCTTGTCCTCGGTGACCGAGGCGCAGCCGGAGAGCAGGGCCATGCCGCCTGCCAGCGCGAGCGCGCCGAACGTCGATAATTTCACACGCAGCATCACGCAGGCTTTCTTGATTAAACGCTCATCGATTATATCGGCCGACCCTCTGGCGAGCGGCCGGGACGCACTGCCGGAAGAACCCGCCGACATGGGCGCGGACAGCGAGTGGCGATCCTTCCAGGTCGGGGCCGAGGGGCATGGCGAACGACTGGACCGCGTGCTGGCGGCCCAGGTGCCCGAATTCTCGCGGAGCTACCTGCAACAGCTGATTGCGGATGGTGCGGTGCAGCTCAATGGCCATCCGGCGGTACGCAGCGCCCATCGGGTGAAGGCGGGCGACCGCGGCGACATCGAGCTGCGGCCCACTCCCCAGAGCCAGGCCTTCGTGCCCGAACCCATGGCGCTGGAGGTGGTCCATGAGGACGCGCACCTGCTCGTCGTCAACAAGCCCGCCGGACTTGTGGTCCACCCGGCGCCCGGGCACTGGCGCGGCACCCTCCTCAATGGCCTGCTGGCCCGCGATGCCCGTGCCGCCACCCTGCCGCGCGCAGGCATCGTGCACCGCCTGGACAAGGACACCAGCGGGCTGATGGTGGTCGCGCGCGACCGCCAGACCATGGAGGCCCTGGTGCGTCTCATTGCGGCCCGCGAGGTCTCGCGCCAGTACCTGGCCCTGGCCCACCGGCCCTGGCAAGGCCCTGCGCAGCGCGAGGTCGAGGCGCCCATCGGGCGTGACCCCGCAAACCGGCTGCGCATGGCGGTGGTCGACCTGTCCCGCGAGAGCGGCAAGCCGGCGGCTACCCATGTCGAGCTGATTGCCAATGCGCCCGAGGGCTGCTGGGTCCGCGCCAGCCTGCGCACCGGCCGCACGCACCAGATCCGGGTGCACATGGCCCACCTGGGGCACCCCCTGCTGGCCGACGCCCTGTATGGCGGGACCCCGGCCGCCGGACTCTCCCGCCAGGCCCTGCATGCCTACCGGCTGGCCTTCATCCACCCGATCACCGGGCACCCGCTGGCCTTCGAATCGCCCCTGCCGGCCGACCTGCAAGGGGCCCTGTCGGCGTGGGGTCTCAGTTACAATGAGGCGCCGCGGTCCTGAGGGCCGCGACCCCGGTCCAGGCCCCTCTGGAGTCCTCCCAAGCCGGCACCTGTGCGGTGCCGCCGTTGCCTCCGCGGCAACACCTTCCTTCGACGCGAGAACATGAACACCTCGGATGCCAAGCGCGTCCTGGAAACGGCCCTGATCTGTTCGCCCCAGCCGCTGACGCTGCGCGACCTGCGCACGCTGTTCAACGACGAGCTCGGCGCGGACACGGTCAAGACCCTGCTCCAGGACCTGCAGGACGACTGGGCCCCGCGTGGCGTGGAACTGGTCAGCGTGGCCAGCGGCTGGCGCTTCCAGAGCCGGCCCCAGATGCGCGAATTCCTGGACCGCCTGCACCCGGAAAAGCCGCCCAAGTACACCCGGGCGGCCCTCGAGACCCTGGCCATCATCGCCTACCGTCAACCGGTCACGCGCGGCGACATGGAGGACATCCGGGGCGTCACCATCAACAGCCTGATCCTCAAGCAGCTGGAAGACCGCGGCTGGATCGAGGTCATCGGCCACCGCGAGGCGGTGGGCCGTCCCGCCCTGTTCGCCACGACCCGGCAGTTCCTCGACGACCTGGGCCTGTCCTCCCTGGACCAGCTGCCCGCGATCGAGACCCCGGCGCAGCAGGCTGAGCTGCTGGCCTCGTTGGCCGGCGAGGGGCAGGTGCCCGCGTCCGCCGAGGACGCCGACCCCCTGGCGGCCCTCGAAGCCGCCGCCGGTGGCGCCGAACCCCTGGTTCTGGCCGATGAGGTCGCCGCGATGCAGGACGGCGCGCAGGACGGCGCGGACCTGCCCCCCGAATCCACCCCATGACCGAATCCACGTCTGGCGAACCCTCCCGGGACGTCGAGCCTGCACAAGGCCAGGACCCGATGGCGCCCCCGGCAGGGGCGCCCGAAGGCATCCAGGCGCTCGACACCCCGGGTCAAACCTCTGTCGGGCAAGCGGCCACGCAGACCGGGGGACCGGCGGCCGGCCCCGGTGCCGGCCCGAGCAGCCCCGGGGCGGTTGCGGCCGACAATGCCACCCGCTTCGAAGACGTCGTGTCCGGCCGCTACGACGCCGACGATGCGGCCCCCGACCTCGCTCCCCCGAAGCGCGTGCTGGCCCCCCAGGCGGAAACCCCCAAGCTGCACAAGGTGCTGGCCCAGGCCGGCCTGGGCTCCCGCCTCGAGATGGAGCAGCTGATCACCGAGGGCCGGATCTCTGTCAACAACGAGCCGGCCCACATCGGCCAGCGCATCCAGTTTGGCGACCAGATCAAGGTCAATGGCAAGCCGATCCGCGTGCGCATCGCGCCGCCCCCCGCGCGGGTGATCGCCTATCACAAGCCGGTGGGCGAAGTCGTGACCCACGACGACCCGCAGAACCGCCCCACGGTCTTTCGCAAGCTGCCCCGCCTGTACCAGGGCAAGTGGCAGTCGGTCGGCCGGCTGGACCTGAACACCGAGGGCCTGCTGCTGTTCACCAGTTCCGGCGAGCTGGCCAATAAGCTGATGCACCCGCGCTTCGGCCTCGAGCGCGAATATGCGGTGCGCGTGCTCGGCGCCCTGAGTCACGAAGAGAAGCAGCGCCTGCTCGAAGGCGTCTCGCTCGACGACGGCCGGGCCCAGTTCGGGTCCATCGAGGACGGGGGCGGCGAGGGCGCCAACACCTGGTACCGCGTCACCATCTCCGAAGGCCGCAACCGCGAAGTGCGCCGCCTGTTCGAGGCGGTTGGCCATGCCGTGAGCCGACTGATCCGCATCCGCTATGGCGCCATGGTCCTGCCCCGCGGTCTGCGGCGCGGCGACTGGATGGAGCTCGACGAACGCGACATCCGCAGCCTGATGCAGGCCGTGGGTGCCGAGCGGCCGGCGCAGGGCGAAGGCGGCCCCGGCCGTGACAGGAACAAACCTCGGCGCGGGCGTCCCAACGGGGCCCCGGGCGGGGGTGGCGGAGGGGGCGGGGGTGGCCCGCGAGGCCGCAAC
>JACCDW010024880.1_pt1 | contig 10682 bp, 11 predicted proteins | sample 7449781 | NCBI WGS metagenome assembly JACCDW01 (sample SAMN15323449, study PRJNA562643) | freshwater metagenome | isolation source: river surface water | place: USA:Blue River Watershed | collected 2017-08-18
CTGAACTTGAAGTTATTCTTCGCGGATCAAGTTTTGAACAACATATTTATAATACTGGTATCTGGCCCTTAACGAAGAACAGTTTGGAAGAATATAGGACCGCTGCAATAAAAGCAACATTGGCTAGCGACTATTTAGCTACTGGATGGTATGCTCCTTTGGCTGAAGAAGAGGAAGAATTTCTTCAGGCTGCTCCTGCAGCATTCACTAAGATTAATCTCACTGCCTTGGAACCTTATTTTTCAGATCAACGAAGTAGATGGACAAATTGCCTGGAAGAACAAAAAATAGCTATTGTTAGCCCATTCGCACGCACATGTGCAGATCAATATGCAAAAAGGGATCTTATTTGGCCTAATAGACTTCTTCCAAATATGACTATTTGTCCAGTAGTAACAGGATTTCCTCCATCAATTGCTAAAGGCTCCTGTGAATGGCCTGAAGAAATCAATAAGTGGCAGGATGCTGTTGATTATATTGTCAATGAAGTTATTAAATCTGGAGCACGTCTTGCTATTATAGGATGTGGAGCATTAGGTATGATTGCTGGTGCAAGGCTTAAAGAAAAAGGTGTCATTGTTATTGTTATGGGTGGTGCATTACAAGTATTATTTGGGCTGAAAGGAGCACGATGGGCTAATCATCCTATTATTAGTGGTTTCTGGAATGATGCATGGATATACCCTCTGTGTCGGCCGGCTAATTATGGAATCATTGAAGGTGGTTGCTATTGGTAAGCCGTGCTGTGCACGGCGACCAAAGGTTGGCTTTGCCAACCGACCAAAGGCGTGCTGCGCACGCCAACGAAAGACCAGTAGAAATAAAAAATTGAATTGTATCCATTAATTAAATAGAAATATACAAGAAAAATGATCAACGTATTCAGCTTCAGGGAAATTAAAAATTCGCAAAATTATGTACTACAACTACTGTTAGTACCTATAGTAATTATTATGGCGGTTATGTTCTATCTCTTAAATGGGATCATATTTTATGGAATGACTGAAATTAATTGGTTTACAACATTTATTTTGCGCTTTTCATCTATTAGCTTTGTAGGTATATTTATTATTGGACATATACTTGAATCTATGGGAATTGCGAACATTAGAAAGTAAAACTGATATAAAAATAGTTTTATTTTTAGTATTCATACTTTATTACTAATGCATTACCGTGAGGAAATAAATCTATGTCATTTTGTAATGCTTTCAACTGCATTTTCACTTGTGTTATTCTTATATATTATTTCACCAATTATATGGTATAAATATTAATTATTTATAAAAAATTGAAATTTTATTCATTTTTAATGCAAATTAGATACATTAGAAATGAATACTGAAGATTGCTGTTATATTTGCGCTGATATTGAAACAGAACAAATGCAATTTGTTACATCATTACCATGTTGTTGTGAAGGAACAATAAAGATTCATAAACTTTGTTATGAATATGTTCGTCGCTCTTCACAATGTGGAATTTGCAAACATTCTTTGCCACCAGAACCCATTTGGATTAATGACCGATCTATGAAACAAGATGGTCTTGTCTTCTGGCAAGAAAATGAACAAGGACAAAAACATGGTCTTGAACTTACATATGTAATCAAAGATAATAGATATTCTATTATTAAAGAATTTTCATATAAAAATGGAAAACGTGATGGACCCTATAAAATTTGGAGTTCAAGTGGAAAACTACTTCTTGATGGGGCATATAAAAATCATAATTCCTTTTCAGGAAAGCAACGACGTTATAACTCAGATGGATCTTTTGATCTAATTGATGAAAATGGACAATTACATTTAAATAATAGAATAATTAGTGTATAAATGTAAAAAAATAGTAATATAACTTAACTATTTTTAATGAATAAACTTATTCCCAAGGAGCCTAACATTTGTTATCCTCTCCATTGCACGTTCAAATCTCTCTGGTCCTATGTTTGCAATATATAAATTATATGTTCTACCAGTAGCTTGTCTATTGAAATGTATAATTGCATTCATTGTATCAATGCGATTACCGCATTTATCCAATAACATAATTTTATTATATAAATTCTCAAAATAATTATCCATATCATCAAGTGTTGTTGTATTTTCATCCAGATCATAATAATATAGGCCTGGCTCTCTTGGTTTATATTGCCTAGATATAGGCTTTACTATCTGCTTTTGTATAAACAATGATATAATCCATGTCCAAATAATACTATAAATTGACATGTTTTTTTGCTCATCATATTTGCTTTGCATTTAAAATAATAGATAAATATAAAAATATATATAAATTATTTTTCAAATTTTTATTTTTATACACTAAAGGGAATACCTGCAGCTTTCAATTGTGCCATTTCCATTGATAGAGATTTCAGAGGGTTGAAGCCATATACTTTTTCTAATCCAAGATGTAATAGACCATGAACTCCAATAAGAATACCAATAAGGATCATAACAATTAAGAAGAGATATACGGATCCTTCACTTATTTGACTACAATAACGAATTGAATATATAAATACGAAAACAAGAATAAGACCAGTTATGCCAAGAGCATATAATGATGGAGCAGCAATCATATCTACTTTATGCAATTTTAGATTGATATTCTAAATACCACCTGTAGGGGCTGGCGCACCTTGACAGGTTGTAATTGGCGTAGATGATGGGCAGTTATTTGCACAACCAGAATGTATTGCACATCCATCGCGATAAACAGTTCCTGCACCTAGATTTGCATTAATACGCGGTGGATCAATAACAGGAGGTCCTTGTGGTGGTAAAATAGATTGATTGTTATTTATAGCATTTGTATTTGAGTTCTTAAATGCATATAAAGCACGTGCCTTACGAAAACGAGTAACATCAGATGAATCATAATTAGCAACACTCATTTATTCTGACATAGATCAATAAATTAGTTCAAAGTGAAACCAATAACATTTGGAGCACAAGGAAACCTTGGCTGAGGAAAGGGTTGATTATTAGCATTTGGAGCCGGGGGGCAAGGAGGGGGTGTAAATCTCTGATATTCAAGAAATCTTGCATTAGGATTTGTAGTATAATCTACATATTCAATTGAATCTCGCAACCTCTGAAGCCTTACTGACTCAGTAATTCCACCAGCTGAAATATGTGCATCTGTTGGCCCTATACCACAGGCTATTGCCAATTGCTGAACAGTCTTTGTATATTGAGACTCTGTTTGAATTGTTCTTGTTGCAGATGGTGGTGGTCGGCAGGTTGTTGTACAAATATCAGCCTTTGGTATTGGCTCAAAACAACATCCACCTGGCTGTGTTGCTGAAACTAACTTTGATATTCTACCTGCTTCAGTATTACCGGAAGATATTGCTGATCCATTACCATATGGTTGTGGCGGAATACAACGAATCTTTGCAATTTTATCATTAATTGTACAGGCTCTAATCTGACGCTGCAAAGCAGCTAAACGACCTGATTCAGTATAACTCATAACCTAACGTTTTGATAGCTTTTAATATTACAAATAATCGCATGGCATATAATACTATGAAAATTATTTGTTATCTTGGTGTCTATTTACTTACGGCTGCGGTTGCGGTTGCGGCGACCAGCACGACGACGGTGGGTCTTGCGAGCAACACGATGGGTCTTGCGACCAGTGCGACGGTGAGTCTTGCGACCACGACGATGAGAGCGACGGCGACGGCCGCCGGCCATAGGCTTAGTTTCAGATCCAGAGGCAGAGGCAGATGATTCCATTTCTATATCTATATCTTAGATTTTTATAACGCATGGCCGGGAAATCTTGCTCCTAATTAGGATATGGCCTATCTAGGTGGAAAAGCAACTGGGTCACAACATATTTTAAAAGTATTAAATCATCCAGTCTTCAATGACATGCCGTATATAGAGCCTTTTTGCGGTTATTGCCATGTGCTTAGACGCATTATAAATAAATCTAGCTATACTGCTAGTGACTCAAATGAACTTCTAATCACTCTTCTTCAACATATTCAAAAAAGCACCGAACATCCTTCCATTAGTGCTCAAGAATACAAAGCACTTGCTGCCAACCCTTCTTCTGATCCATTGAAAGCTGCATATGCTGCCTTTACATATTCCTATAATGGGAAATTCTTCGCTGGCTATGTTGGTGACAAAACAAGAAACTATCCTGCCGAACGAAAACGTTATTACAATCGTCTTCATGATAATCCTGTCTTCGCTTCTTCCGATATCAAAGTTGGCCCATATTCAATTTATAAACCATCAAATATACATGCACCTTCCATTATTTACTGTGATCCACCATATGAAGACACTGAAGGTTATAGAAATGCATTTAATAGTTCGGAGTTCTGGAACTGGGCTAGGAAAATGACTAAGGCGGGTAATTATGTCTTTGTCAGTGAATATAAGGCTCCCGAAGACTTTGTTTGTATTGTGCAAAAAACAAAGAGACAATCTGTGGCCGGTCGTGGTGCTACTCGGAAACGTGAAGAGGTTTTATTTGTTCATGAATCTTTATTGGAAGATGAACGAATTAGGGAAGTTATGGAAACCGTAGGAGATAAATATCCTTGTAGTGGTACCGAAGACAGAAGTAGCAGAGGCAGCAAAAGCTTCAATACAAGAAGAAAAACACTTAGAAGAAAAAAGTGATTATTCAATTAGAAGAATATGGATCAAAAAATTGGTGAAATGGATAAGAAACCAACTGTGATGATTACAGAACGTCCCGAATTTATGGAACCTCTTAGTCCAAAACCAACACTTAGTCCTAAACCCGTACAAAATCCATCAAAAACTGTGAAACTGAAAACAGAGTAATTTTTAAGAAAATTGTTGTAAAATTGAATATTTAGATATCCGCTTAGAAAGCAACAACATAATGGCAACCGAAGAATGTCCCATTTGCGTAAGTACATTTACGACAACTGTTAAAAAACCTATCACTTGTCCTAAATGTAATCATGTAGCATGTATACAATGTGTGCGACAATATATGTTGGGTCTAATTAATGATCCTCATTGCATGAATTGTAATTTTGGATGGACACCTACATTTATTCGTCAGAATCTAACAATAACATTCGTCAATAACGATTGGGCTGATCATCGTCGTCAGATTTTATGGCGTCGTGAAGAAGCCTATTTGCCTGAGTCACAGGTAGTAGCTGAGCGAATTGTTCAAGGACGTAATATGGAAAAGGATTTAGAACCTTTGAGAAAGAAACGTACTGAAATTGTTAAAATGCTGGACCAGATTGATATTGAACTTAATATTAAGATGCGTACTATGAATCGGCTCCAACAAGGCTTGGATCCATCAGGTTCTGCTGCTATCAAGTCGGCAACAGAACGTAAGGCATTTGTTCGCCGTTGCACTTTCACAGGTTGCAATGGTTTCCTATCTACTGCATGGAAATGTGGTATCTGTGAGAATTATAGCTGCTCTGAATGTCTCGCTGTCAAAGGCAAGGATCGTGATGCAGAACACACTTGTAAGCCCGATGATATTGCCACTGCCAAATTACTGGCCAAAGATACTAAACCTTGCCCTAAATGCGGCGAAGGTATCTTTCGTACTGAGGGATGTAGTCAGATGTTTTGCACGGCGTGTAAGACACCATTTGACTGGAATACAGGGAAAATTATTTCTGGGGGTTTAATTCATAATCCCCATTACTTTGCATATATGCGCGAACATGGAAATGCTCCTGGTCGTGCTGTAGGTGATATTCAATGTGGAGGTATGCCACATTTCCGTGATTTGAGCGGAGTAAAAAATAAAGAGAATCGTGCTCAAATGGAGGAGATTTTCAGAAATATTAATCATACCATTGATGTGGAGGCTAGACGCTTTACCGCTCACATTGATGAACTACATAATCAGGAATATCGGGTTAAATATCTTCTTAATGAAATTAAAAAAGAAGATATTGAACAAGTTCTTATTAATCAAGAAAGAAAGCGTGAAAGACATCGTGTTATTCGCGAAGTCATGGATACATTTGGTAATGTCGGTGCAGAAATCTTTCGCCGATTTGTTGCTGATGCCACTGCAAAGGGCTCTGCATCATGGGATGATCTTTGGCCTACCTATCGTGCAGAACTAGAAGGGCTGCGCGATTATTGCAATAATGAATTATTGACCATTAGTTATTATTATAAATGCTCCGTTCCTCAATGGAGTACAGAGAATTGGTCTATCACAAATCAATCTGAAGCTGATATGAGACGCACAGAACGTAATCGTGTTCTTGCAGCCTATCAGAAATTGAAAGATACTAAGGCTGCCCCTGCTACTGCAGTTGCAGAAGTTGTTCCAGCAGTTCCAGCACCCATACCAACTATTACAATTCCTAATATTCCAGGATTACCTGATCTTGTAATAAAATTACCAGCAGTTGAACCTGGTACTTCAAAATAGATTTAGTATTTATTGAAAATTAATAAAAATATTATTTTTTGAATATATTTTTCTTGTCATATAATTTATCAAATTCACTGAAGAATGGAATAAATGAATCATTGCCATCTGAAAAACTTAAATATGGTGTTAGATCATCTAGACCTAACAGTCCAATTTTTCTCAAAAATTGTGTAAGTGATATATTATATGGATCCATATAATCATCCATATATCTATCAAACTGTCTTGTTATTTTTTTCATTTTTGATACAAATGTCTTATATTCATTAAATTCTTCTGTTAGTAAACACTGTTTATAATATTGTCTAAAAGATCTATTATAAAGAGCCGTTAAATGTGCTACCTCCTCCTTGAATTCTTTTGCAATTTTCCATATTCTTGAATTTCTTGCTTTATATAATTTTAATTCTTCTTTTGTAAATTCAATATAATCTTTCCAAAACTGAATATCTTCGGGCTTCAGCTCCTTAATTTTTTCATCCAATTTTGAAGTTGTATCTATATGATATTTTGCCTCTGACATAGTATAGGCTTCATCCAATGAAATAACATTCTCCATATTCATTACATTTGTTGGAGGGATAATAATATTTTCTTTTGCTGCACTAGATTCACATACTCTACATATAGGGTGCTCAGTAGTGCTATAAATTTTATTACAAGATGCAAGACCACAGCGTAAATGGAATACATGCTTACAAGGAAGTTGCATATATCCATGAATAGTTACATCTATTGATGCTTCACATAAACAACAATTCATTCAATGTGGCAAACCTGATAATTATTGAAAACATGCTTTATGCGACTTAGTCGCTTACAGCTTAATCGCCTGCCACTTAGTCCATGAACATTAGACGCCCACGACCATCCTTAATTTCATATATAGCCCATGCTTCACCTATTATTTGCATAAAAGTCGTTCTCTGATCATCACATGGATCCGGTTCAGAATCTTTGAGATCAATAGATAGAGTAGGTCTTGATGCAGTTGTAAAATTCACAGTTCCAGTCGGCTGGCGATTATACCCTATTCCTTCAGGAATAGACCAACGAAGTTCCTGTTGGCCTCTATCAGCCATAAAGCGTTCATCCTTTACAAGTCCAGTAATTGTATGAAGAACGGGTGAAGGCCATGTATATTCGCGATCCTGTCCTGCAATCTGGAAACCAATATTATTGTAAAATTCTTCACCTCCAATAAGCCATAGACGTCCATCAGATAGCCATTGTTTTCGTCTAAAATAAATCATTAGTCGCTCCATTGGATGACGACCCTCCATACGCCTCTGGATCACAGACGTGCCACCACGATCTATAGCCGCATAATCAGCTTCTCCAATTGTAAATGTCTCGTCATAATAACGGATAAATGGTATTTTGAAATGCTGTGCGCGCATCTGATTAGCTGCCTCTTCTGTAATATAGATTTGTGTGGTTTCAAGCATAATATTTGGCTTACCTAGTGCAGAACGACCTACGCCACTAATTCCTGATGCAACCGTACCAGTCATTGATAAAATATCAAAGGTTGTATTCCATGGCGCTGGTACGACAGTGCCAGCAGGTGCTGAACTTTCCCATAACTTCTCTGCTGGTCTTAAAAAGAAACGAATACGAAAATTTTGATCGCGCAAACAACATAGTGGAAGTCCTCCATCAGCACGTCGTTGAAGACATGGAAAAGGTATGCGCACACGAAGACGCCCTGGTGTTGCATTAGCAGCTATTTCACGTGCTGAGCCATTATGAATTCCTGCAAGATTTGCATTTAAATAATATTGTGCATTAGTATGTGAAGTATTTTCTAAAGCTAATAGACTATCACCACTAATATCTTGAATTAGAAATTGATCCTGAAGAATCTGTATACGTTCAAAAAGAAGATAGCCTATTCCACGGACCCAGCCATAACTATAAAATGGCTCTGCCGAAGACACAATTAGATTTTGCCAATTAGATTCCTGAGGTGGATATGATGACCCGCCTTCAAAAATAGGAAGTGAAGGAAGCCATGAAGGCATATCAATAAGCACATACATATCCGTCATTATATCACCCCATGTTTCCAATTGAAATTCAATCATTCGCCCAAAATCTGGAGCATTTGATGGAACTTGTGTTCTTGTATCCGCTAAATGTGGTTCTTGGGGTGCATAAATAGTATTAAAAGGTGATTCTGCTTTGGCTACATCCTTTGAAAAGAAAAATGCATCCTTATTTCCACGTGCCACTAATTCTAAAAGCGCACCGGGCGTCAAATTCTCTGTACCAATAGTTGCCATTTCCTAAATGTAACATGGAATATGGTTTTTAAGGCCTGAGCCTCCAAACAAAAATTGACGCTCATTTAGACTTGTAAACTAATTAGAATATGAAACTCGTAATTGTTGAAAGTCCTGCCAAATGCAGCAAAATCGCTGGATTTCTGGGTCCTGATTATAGGGTTCTTGCATCAATGGGACATATACGTGCATTAGATGAAGATCTAGATGCTATTGGTATTGATCGTGATTTTGAAGCACGTTTTGTCTTCATGAAGGATAAGGCGAAGGCAATTAATGCATTGAAGGCTGCTGCACAAGAGGCATCTGAGGTCATTTTGGCTGCAGATGATGATCGTGAAGGCGAAGCTATTGCCTACTCTGTTGCTCTTCTTCTAAAACTTCCTATTGCTACAACAAAACGCGCAGTATTTCATGAAATTACTAAGAAGGCTGTTTGTCATGCTGTTGATAATCCACGAATCCTTGATATGAATCGTGTTCATGCTCAGCAGTCACGTGCTATCTTAGATATGATGATTGGATTCACGATCTCTCCTCTTCTATGGAAACATGTCGCGCGTGGTCTATCTGCAGGTCGTTGTCAAACACCTGCATTGCGATTCGTATGTGATCGTGAGGCAGAAATTGGACGCTTCGCGGCACAAACCTCTTGGATTGTGAAGGGAACATGGATTACTGCAAGTGCGGCTGCTGGCTTAAAGGCGCAAGCATTCGTAGCTACCCTTACAGACGAACTAGAAGATGAAGAAAGTGCTAATAATTACTTGGAGATGCGTCTTGAAGATCCTCAGGCAACTATTATGGAAACTGCGACAAGGCCATGGACAGAAAATCCTCCTCCACCACTTATTACAAGTACATTGCAACAAGCTGCATCATCTATTTATCACAGTAATCCTAAAAATACTATGAGGGTAGCTCAGCGGCTATATGAAGCAGGTCATATTACATATATGAGAACAGATAAGGCTGTATTATGTGCAGAAGCTGTAGCTGAAGCACAGGCATTAGTAACAACAAAATATGGAGCTGAGTTTGTCGGTTCTGTTACTTCTGCTTTAGAGCCTAAGAAAACAAAAGGGAAAGCGAAGACCAAAGAGGCAGAGGCCGATACGGCCCAAGAGGCACATGAAGCTATTCGCCCTACACACTTTGATGTGGATTCATTGGCTGGTGCCGAATGGACTCCATTGGATCAAAATATCTATCGCCTCATTCGGGCTCGTGCTATTCAATCTGTGATGGCTCCTGCACGTGGTGATACAGTAACAATTAAAATGAAATGTGACAGCGATGACGAAGATTTCCTCTGGTCAGCTACTGGACGCCGCACGACCTTTCAGGGTTGGCGTGTGGTTGGTGCACGACCAGTTGATGATGATGAAAGTTCAGACTCGGACTCTGAAGGCTTAGATACGTTCAAAACGCTGTCGGCATTCAAGGTTGGTCAAAAGGTTCAATGGACTTCCTTAGAATCACAGCCACATATTACTAAAGCGGCACCTCGCTACACTGAAGCAACCTTGGTCAAGGCCTTGGAGCAGCGTGGTATTGGTCGCCCATCAACATTTGCATCACTGTTAGATGCAATTATTGAGAAAAAATACGTTGAGAAAAAGAATATTGAAGGTACGAAGGCGACTTTCAATAAATATATGGTGGCTGCACCTGGTGCGGCCATTACAAAAACAGAGTTCCAGAGATCACTGGGGGCAGAGAAAGATCGTTTGGTACCGACTGAGCTCGGCCAACAAATGTTAACGTTTGCTCTCAAACATTTTGCGGATCTCTTTGATTATGGATTTACTGCAGGTCTTGAAACTTCCTTGGATAAGATTGCTGAAGGCGCCGAACCGTGGAAAAATGTTCTACGACTTACATGGAATTCCTATAAAGATCGCTATGAGGCCCTTAATCAGGTAGTCAGTAGCAGCGGCCAGTCAAAAGATTTTATGAAAGATCTTGGAA
>JACCDW010030275.1_pt1 | contig 10682 bp, 10 predicted proteins | sample 7449781 | NCBI WGS metagenome assembly JACCDW01 (sample SAMN15323449, study PRJNA562643) | freshwater metagenome | isolation source: river surface water | place: USA:Blue River Watershed | collected 2017-08-18
CATTTCTTTGTCAATTAGGCATTAAATATATTTCTTTGCGGAGAGTTATTAACTAAACTGATCACAAAATGTCTGAAATTGCACAAAAAGTAAAGGCCATCATTGTTGACAAACTTGGCGTAGAAGAATCTGAAGTAACTATGGAAGCAAGCTTCACCAATGATCTTGGCGCTGATTCTTTGGATACGGTAGAATTAATCATGGAATTCGAAAAAGAATTCAACATTTCTATCCCAGACGACCAAGCAGAACAAATCGGTACCGTAGGCGCTGCAGTAGCGTACCTTGAGGCTAACGTAAAATAAAAATCCCTCAAATTCATTTCTATGAATTTAAAAAGAGTTGTAGTAACGGGCATAGGTGCACTCACACCGATCGGTAATACCAAAGACGAGTTCTGGAAAGGATTAGCTTCTGGTGTGAGTGGCGCCGCGCCCATTACTCATTTTGATGCCTCGCTTTTTAAAACCCAGTTTGCCTGCGAAATAAAAAACTTTGATATCGAGCAATTTATCGAGCGCAAAGAAGCACGCAAAATGGATCCCTTCACACAATATGCAATGGTAGCGGCTGAGGAAGCCATGGGCGATTCAGGGCTTGACCTTGAAACCCTTGATCTTGCTCGAGCAGGTGTGATTTGGGGCTCTGGCATCGGAGGCATCAAAACCTTCCAAGATGAAGTGACTGCCTTTAACCAAGGCGATGGCACTCCTCGATTCAACCCCTTCTTTATTCCTAAAATGATTGCCGACATTGCTGCAGGTTTTATTTCCATCAAGTATGGATTTAGAGGCCCAAACTTTGTCACTGTATCTGCTTGCGCTTCTGCTACGAATGCTTTAATCGATGCGTTTAATTACATTAGATTGGGCAAAGCAGATGTTTTCATCAGTGGTGGATCCGAGGCTGCCGTTACCGAATCTGGTATCGGTGGATTCAATGCCATGAAAGCCCTTTCCCAACGAAACGATTCTCCTCAAACTGCTTCAAGACCTTTTGACAACGACCGTGATGGCTTTGTCTTGGGTGAAGGAGCAGGTGCTTTGATTCTAGAAGAACTAGAGCATGCCAAAGCCAGGGGAGCAAAAATATATGCCGAGTTGGTCGGTGGCGGCATGACCGCAGATGCCAACCACATCACAGCTCCTCATCCGGAAGGATTGGGTGCGAGCAGTGTGATGAAAATTGCGCTTGAAGATGCAGGTCTTAAGCCAGAGCAAATTGATTACATCAATGTGCACGGTACCTCAACTCCACTTGGTGATGTGAGCGAAACCAAAGCTATCCAGCAAATTTTCGGGGAGCATGCATACAAGATGAACATCAGCAGCACAAAGTCCATGACAGGGCACCTTTTGGGAGCTGCAGGGGCCATCGAAGCAATTGCTTGTATTCTTGCCATGCAGCATAGCCTTGTACCTCCTACCATCAACCATTTTACGGATGACGAGGCATTTGATCCTAGGCTCAACCTGACGTTCAACACCCCGCAGGAAAGAGAAATTAACTACGCGCTTAGTAACACCTTCGGATTTGGCGGGCACAACTGCTCTGTCATTTTCAAAAAATACAACTGATCCGCGTGAAGCTCTTTCAGCGATTAGGAATCCACTCCCTCTTTTTTAGTACAAAGGATAAACGGCTTGCTACCTCGATTCAAATGATTCTAGGAAGCAAGCCTTTTAATATAGCCCTCTACCGACTTGCACTTACACCTGCAGGCTTAGGTGAAGAAACCGACAAAGGATTTCGGAAATCCAATGAACGACTGGAATTTTTAGGTGACGCAATTCTTGGAGCGGTAATCGCTGAATATTTATTCCAAAAGTATCCCTACCGTGACGAAGGATTTCTAACAGAAACCCGATCAAAATTGGTCAATCGGGAAACCCTGAATGAGGTTGGGATAAAAATAGGTTTAAAAAAAACCTTGCAACAGGTGGTTGATAATCGCCAATTTGTAGCCAATAAATCCCTCTATGGAGACATCCTTGAAGCTTTTTTAGGTGCTATCTATATGGATCGAGGGTATGCTTTCACTAAAAAATTGATTCTTCAACGGATCCTTATTCACCTAGATTTGGAAGGAATGGTTTCCACCGTTTCCAACCATAAAAGCAAGCTGATTGAATGGTCCCAGCGGGAAGGAAATCAGGTTGAATTTCAAGTTGTTCATGTCAACAGCAACCAACGTTACAAGGAGTTTGTTGTGGCTGTGGTGGTCAACGGAGAAGAAGTGGCTCAAGGCAAAGGAGAAACCAAGAAAAAGGCGGAGCAAGAAGCTTCAAAAAATGCCTGTGAGAAACTTCAGATTGCCCGTTGATCTGTTAAATTCACTGAGGAAAGCATGAATGCACTAAAGATAGCCGGCGCGACACTGAATCAAACTCCCCTCGATTGGAAGGGAAATTTTGAGCGCATTGTCCTCGCTATTCAACAAGCACAAGCTGCGCAAGTGGAGCTACTTTGCTTTCCTGAGCTCACCCTCACTGCCTATGGTGCGGAAGATCTTTTCCTAAGCCCCTGGTTTACCGAAAAAGCCAAGCAACAACTCGAGCAACTAATCCCCTACTCTAAAGACATTACCCTTGCTGTTGGCCTGCCCATCCGATTGGAAAATAAGGTGTACAATACCATGGCTATCCTTGAAAATGGTGCGGTAAAAGGAATTGTAGCCAAGCAATTTATGGCTATCGATGGCGTTCACTATGAGTTCCGATGGTTTACCCCATGGCCTGCCTCACAACAAACCACGGTTGAAATTAACGGAATAGAAGTTCCATTTGGAGACCTTACCTTTCAACTGAAAGGCATTCACTACGGATTTGAGATTTGTGAAGATGCCTGGAGAGGAGATGCTCGGCCTGGATACCGGCTTTGTGAACGAAAAGTGGATTTGATTTTCAATCCAAGCGCGTCTCATTTTGCGATGAACAAGACTCTGGAGCGCAAAACATTAGTTTCCAAGAGCTCTACGATGTTCAACTGCTACTATTTCTATGTCAACCTACTTGGCAATGAGGCTGGCAGAATGATTTTTGATGGGGAGATTTTACTCGCCAAAGACGGAGCGATACTCGGTAGAAATCAATTGCTTTCTTTTGAATCGGTTCAAGTATGTACTTTCTATCTCGAAAATAAACTACAACATACCGCCCCTATTCAATCCAAAGAATGGGAATTTGTACAGGCCTCTAGCTTGGCGCTTTTTGATTACCTCAGGAAAAGTAAAGCCAAAGGATTTGTTCTCTCACTTTCAGGAGGGGCAGACTCTTCGACCATCGCTGTGCTCGTTGCTGAAATGGTACGAAGAGGCATCCAAGAACTTGGAGTGGATGGATTTATATCAAAACTTGGGCTACCGCTAACGGCTAGCTCGAAGGACCCCGAGAAAAGCTTGGTCAATCAGCTTCTAACCACCGCCTACCAAGGCACCAAAAACTCTTCGGAAGCCACCTTTAACTCTGCCAAAGCCTTGGCTGAAAGCTTAGGTGCAACGTTTGTGAGTTGGTCCATCGAGGAAGAGGTCCAAGCCTACACTCAAACCATCGAAGGCGTGCTGGGCAGAAAACTTACTTGGGAACAAGACGATATCAGTTTACAGAATATCCAAGCACGCACACGCTCACCCATCATTTGGCTCTTGTCCAACCTAAAAAACGCCCTACTCCTATCCACCTCCAATCGAAGCGAGGGAGATGTGGGCTACGCGACCATGGATGGAGACACGAGTGGAAGTATATCACCTATTGCAGGAGTAGACAAGGATTTTGTGATCCACTGGTTGCAATGGGCAGAGAAAAACCTAGACCGTCCAGGACTTTGTGAAGTAAATTCACTTACCCCTACGGCAGAACTTCGACCTCAGGAGCGAAGCCAAACGGATGAAAAAGACCTGATGCCCTATTCGCTGTTGGTTGAGATCGAACGCTTGGCAATACGAGATCGGCGATCACCTCTAGAAGTATTTGTTGCACTTCAGAAAAAAAATGAGTTTGCAGAGGCAGAATTGAAGGAATATATTAAAAAATTCTTCCGACTTTGGTCTCGAAATCAATGGAAAAGGGAGCGTCTAGCCCCCTCCTTCCACTTGGATGATTTCAATGTAGACCCCAAAACCTGGTGCCGATTCCCCATCCTCTCTGGAGGATTTGAAGAAGAGTTAAATCAATTAGATCAGAATTAAGCATGCTTTCATTCCTTTTAAGCTTTATTGTTTGGGATCCTAGCCCCACGATTTTCGAGGGAGTTGATCGCTTCAGATGGTATGGTTTACTTTTTGCCTTGGGATTTATCCTCTCCCAGCAAATATTGGTTTACTTGTTTAGGAAAGAAGGAAAAGACCCTGCCTTGGTGGATAAGCTTACCATATACATGGTTTTGGCTACCCTTGTGGGCGCACGTTTAGGACATGTATTGTTTTATGAGGCAGAAAAATACCTGAGCAACCCGATGGATATCCTTAAAATTTGGGAAGGCGGATTGGCCTCACATGGTGCAGCGATTTCTATCCCAATTGCACTCTGGATCTATTCCAAGCGAAATCAGGGGCAGCGCTACCTCTGGGTCATAGATCGGATTTTAATCGTGACTGCGATGACTGGTGCGCTGATCCGCATGGGGAATTTGATGAACTCTGAAATTGGCGGTAAAGACACCAATTCAGACACTGGAATCGTCTATGCCCGCGATACCGAAGAACTTTTGAGCACCCTCCGGGTACCCATTGAATCGATAGAGGCCTACAAACCTATAGATCGCGACGCTGAGATACAAGGTACGGGAATCGTTCCAGTAAATTTCGATGTGGTGATTACCAAAGGGAATTATACGAAAGAGAGTTTGGAATCCATACTTTCCCAAGACATCAAGTATGCACTTACGCAGTTCAATTCATCCAAAGAGTTTCTGGCGGAACCACTGAACACTCCCCTCCAAATCGAAGTCAAAGAGCAGCCAACTAATTACCTTGTTACGGTTAAAACCCTTGGACGAGTAAAATACCCTACTCAAATCTTCGAAGCAGCGGGTTATTTCTTGACTTTCCTCCTGCTGCTTAGCCTGTGGATGAAGTACAAATCCAAACTCCCAGACGGGCTGCTCTTCGGCCTGTTTTGCATTCTGGTGTTCGGATCCCGCTTTATTTGGGAATTCTTCAAAGAGGTTCAGGTGGACTTTGAGCAATCCATGCAGTTGAATATGGGGCAACTCCTGAGTATTCCACTCGTTACTTTGGGAATTGTACTCGTGATTCGAGCCTTAAAAAAGGGAAGTCCAAAAATCGACTAGGGCACAGGATCATGGCCATGTCCGCCCCAAGGGTGGCATCTACCGATTCGTTTGAGGCCCAATACCCCGCCTTTGAGTACGCCATGCTTGAGGATCGCTTCTTTCATGTACTGGCTGCAGGTAGGACTGTATCGGCAGCTTGCTGGGAAAATTGGTGAAATCACATATTGGTAGACCAGTACAGGAAATATGGCTATCTTTCGGAGGTAGGTCTTGAACATAGTGCTTACCATTTTGGTCAAACATGCAACGATTGGAGCAAATTTACCGGTATAAATATTCTTTTAGCCAGTTTTTATTCTTCCTGCGCACTTTCTTTGTTTGGGCTGGGTTCCAGTTTTTTTTATCCCCACTACAGGCTCAAGACAGCCTACCCACTCCAGAAGCTCCCCAACAAGTTCGGGTGAACTCGATCTACATCATTGGAAACGAAAAAACAGAAAAGGAAATCATCTTACGGGAATTGGACTTTGTGACTAACTTCAGTTACGATTGGGACACCTTTCTGGGCATCCTCAAGGCCGATCAACAGAAAATTTTCAACCTCCGTCTATTCAATGAAGTGGAGATCACCCCACTGCGCACTGGTCCAGAAGAAGTAGAAATATTGATTTCAGTAAAGGAGCGCTGGTATGTTCTTCCTTCAGTCATTTTCGAGTTGGCAGACAGAAACTTTGCCGAATGGTGGACCAACCAGGAGCGAGATTGGTCGCGGGTAAACTATGGGATAAAAATCAACCATGCCAATGTCGGCGGCAGAAATGAAAAATTACGCTTCTCAGGGCAGCTTGGCTTCACTAAAGGATTGGAATTCATTTATTCCAAACCCTACATCGATCGACAACAAAAACATGGGCTTTCTTTTCAGCTCAGCTACCGAGATCAGAAAACTGTTCCAATTGCCTCCAGAAACAATCGCCAACTATTTTACACTTCCCCCCTCGAAGAAGTATTGCGAAAAAATTTCGCCACAGCACTTCGCTATACGTTCAGGCGTACCTTTTACAATTTTCACCTGCTGACCTTAGGACATAGCACCACTTGGATTTCCCCAAAAGTACTGGAACAAAACCCCAAGTATTTTCTTCAGCCAGGCAATCGGCTTTCCTTTTCCTTTTTTCAATATTCCTTTCTTCACGACAAGCGAGACAACATTGCCTATGCTACCAAGGGGGAACTGCTGCAGTTATCCGCTACAAAATATGGCTTGATTTCGCGTAAGGAACTTGATGAGCTTGAAATAAATGTCACCGCCAATAAATACTTCTCACTTGGGAAAGGGTTTCATTTTGCCTCAGGACTGAGTGCAGGTTGGTTTACAAGTCCCAACCAGCCTTATACCCTCGTTCGAGGCATTGGTTACAATCCTAATTTTATCCGAGGCTACGAGTTGAATGTCATTGAAGGACAGCAACTGGTGGTTCAAAAAAATAGCCTTCGATTTCAACTCATCAAAACCAGTTTTGACCTTTCGAAAGCCATCTACAACGACCAATTCAACACCCTACCCTTAAGTATTTACTTGAGTGGAAACTTTGATCAGGGAGCGGTGCGGGATCGCAATCGAATTCCAGAAAACCTGGCGCTGACCAATCAATACTTGTTTGGCTATGGAGCGGGAATTGACCTGGTCACCGGATATGATGCAGTATTTCGATTCGAATATTCCATCAACAAACAGGGCTTGGGCAACTTTTTCTTCAATATTAGAGCTCCTTTTTAACTTAGGAAGATCAGGTAAGCTTGCACTTTTGCTTGAAATCGACAACCTCCTAAAACTTCTCCTCTACACCGAGTCCAAATAGTGCAAAATCGTACTTCACAGGATCTAGCGGATCGAAGGATCGAAGCACTTGAGTAAGTTCGACTGCGGTACCCCAGTCCGTTTGCTTGCGGGTAATCAATCCGAGCTTTCTTCCCACCCGATCCACATGCAAGTCACAAGGACAGATGAGTTGGGCTGGGCTAATCTGCTTCCAAATTCCAAAATCTACTCCCTGCCCATCCTTACGGACCATCCAACGCAGGTACATGTTGATGCGCTTGCATGCCGAACGCGAAGCGGGAGAAGAAATATGCTTTTTGGTTCGACCAGGCGCATCCTCCAAACTGAAAAAAAATCGTTGAAACTGGATAAGCATGGATTCCATGCTATCGATAGCTCCAGTTTGACCGATAAGAAAGGCCTTTTCCAAACTATCCTGATGCCGGTAAAACCAAGATAAAAAATGAATAAAATACAGGGCATCTATGTCATTAAAGGTTCGGTGTTTGAAGCCGAGAACCGCTTTTAAATCTCCTTCCGTATGATTAACCATAAAATCATGCGGCGAATTGTCCATGCACGCAAGGAGCTCGTTGCATTTATTGAGAATGGTTTTCCGTTGACCCCAAGCCAGGATTGCCGCAAAAAAGCCAGCAATTTCAATGTCTTGTTTTTTAGAAAAGCGGTGCGGAATGGAAATCGGATCTAACTCAATGAAATTTGGCCGATTGAATTGAGCTACCTTTTCATCCAAAAAATCTTTGATCCCCTGGTTCATAGCTGTACGACCCGCTCCCCTCCTTGCGTCCCATCAAACCATTTGAACACCAACTCATTCTCTTTTTCTTCGGCAAGGTGCCAGTCAAAACAACTGATTTGGGTTAAGGTCCGAATGCTATCCAATTCTGGATCATAGAGGCAAATATCAAAATCAGGAAGTGCAGTTGATTCTAAGGTATTCCATTTCTCCAAGATAAAACCCCGCTCAATGAGCCGTACTTTTTTTCCAAAAACATGTTCACTCAAGACAGTCGGTACGCCATCCTTCCGTCTCAGCCTTACTCCTGCTGGACCAAAAAGGATTTGTTTTTCCACTTTTGCCTCCAGTAAATCATTGGAATTTGGGAGAGTCTCCCACGCTGTCTCTACCACTACCCCGCTTTTACTTTCCGGCTTTAATCGAGTCAATAGTTGGGACAACTTGGAAAACAAAAAAGTAAGCCCAATAAAAATTAACCCAAAACTCGCCAGGATTGGATAGGAAAGCACAAAAATGCCGTTCCAAATAAATCGGAATACATGATGAAAGAACAGCTGGATTTTCGACATGCAAAATCAGTAGGGAAGCTTACTTGAAATGAAAAAGGTAAAAACACATCAAACCTTAGCAAAAAAGAAGGATGTAAATCAAATTTTAATACAAGATCTCAACAGGAAATCGCGCATTCACTCCTTTTAATTGTTCGAATGCCGCTTTTGAAAGTTTGATCAATACTTTAGAGTTGTCACCTGTCTCGGGCAAAACTCCTACCACACGAGCAAAGATGGTCAGGTCATTTTCCTCATTTTTAATTCGAATCACACTGCCAACAGGCGCATTACGGTGTAGTACCAGGTATTTTTTATTTGCTTCAGTACCAGGAATAACTTCAGCCAAGCCAGATTCTTTTGTATTGGTAAATCCTCCAGAAGTATTTGGTGCTGATGTCTCCTGCTTAGCCTCAGCAGCAGGAGCAGTTGCCTCATTTTTTACTTCTGCAATTGCAACCCCGGAAGTAGTAGGTGTAACAGTAGGTGTAGTAGTTGTAATTGTAGTAGAAGTAGAAGTAGAAGTAGAAGCAGGAGAAGGAGAAGGACCACTAGCAGTGTTTCGACCGACATGTATCGATTGACCTACTTTTATATTATTAGAAGTCAAACTGTTCCATTGGATCAATTCTTCTATGGAACTTCCATACATCTTGGCAAGCGAAAATAAAGATTCACCAGACTTGACGGTATGATTAACCCAATCCCCCGAAGCTTTTGTTGCGGGCGTTGAGGCCTTCGTGGAAATAAAGACTACCTCCTTAGTTCCGTTGGGATCCTCGGATTTTTTATCTGCTACCTTAGGCTCCTCTTTTTTAACTGCTGCAGCGGCTACCAAGGGTTCTGCTAAGGCTTGAGTATCGCTCTGCTTCACCGGTACAGCTTTTTTAGTGATGACTTTCAAGGCCTTTCCTATTGAAAGCTTATCACTTGACAACGAATTCCAAGATTTTAGCTCGGCTACTGTGACCTTGTATTTTTTTGCAATGGTAGATAATGACTCGCCGCTTTTTACTTTGTGCGTGATTTTAACTTTTTGGATGGTGACGGCCGGTTCTGATTTGGAAGGGCTAGCTGCAGGCGATTCAACAGCTGGATTTGCTATCGATTTATCGTTTTTCGCCGGAGTTGTTGATGCAGATGATGGATTGGCAACTGATGTCGAAGAACCTACATCAGCAGCATTTTCAGCAGTTGTATTTCGAGCGGGAGTGGCAGGTAGCGTCACCGGTGTGGCAGAAGAAGGGGAATTTGGTTCAGAGGAACCCGAACTGCTATTTATGGGACGATAGGGAACAAGCAGCATTTGTCCTTCCTTCATGCCCTGTTTCAAAATTTCATTAGCCTGTTGAATCTCAGACATTTGAACCTTATATCTCCTTGATATGGAAAATAAGGTTTCCTGATTAACAACCTTATGGATGATATAAGTCCTGCCCTCTATTTTCTGAATACCAATAGAATCCAATGATTCCGTGGTTACTGCAAAGGCAGCAGCCTGGAAGCAAAGGAATAAAAACGCGGAACAGAAAAAGAGTTTGAATTTACCAGACATGGTGCGGGTCTAACTAAAGGGTCTGAAATGAGACGAATAAGCAGTTCAACAAAATTAACCTTCATCCCTCATTATTCAAGTTGAAAATGGTAATTTTCCTTAATTTAGAGCATTACTTTTAACAAAGAATAAATTTCAATTTAGGTTCTGCTCCAAGTTCACCCATAGCTTTCAACAGGGAAAAAATCTTCACATGACTCGATTACTACTTCTTATTCTATTGACGATTTCAACTGGTGTGTTGTCTGCCCAGCAAACTCAAAAAAAGGTGTTCACCTTTGCGATTGATCAAGATATTGATCCAGGAATGAACCGTCGGGTAAAGTTGGCAATCGATCAGGCAGAAGCGCTAAAAGTTGATATTATCCTGATCGAAATGGATACCTATGGTGGAGCAGTTACGGATGCTGATGAGATTCGAACTCGAATTTTAGAATCCAAAATCCCAGTTTATGTATTTATCAATAAGGATGCTGCTTCAGCAGGTGCATTGATTTCCATTGCCTGCGATAGCATCTACATGGCTCCAGGTGCCAGTATTGGTGCCGCTACAGTGGTCAATGGCACCGATGGCGCTGCCGCACCAGACAAATACCAATCCTACATGCGCTCCATGATGCGAAGCACCGCTGAGGCTACTGGACGCAACCCACAAATTGCAGAAGCGATGGTCGATGAAAAGTTGGTTGTGCCTGGAATTTCCGATTCGAGCTCGGTCATTACTTTTTCAGTGGCCGAAGCAATTCAAAATGGCTTTTGCGAAGG
>JACCDW010262486.1_pt1 | contig 10682 bp, 4 predicted proteins | sample 7449781 | NCBI WGS metagenome assembly JACCDW01 (sample SAMN15323449, study PRJNA562643) | freshwater metagenome | isolation source: river surface water | place: USA:Blue River Watershed | collected 2017-08-18
ATCAGCCGCGCCTCTGGTCAGGAACGCGCCCGTGCCTGCGGCAGCGGCGAACGCTCCTGTTTGACTAACAGTAATAAAATTTCCAGTTGCAGATTGAAGCGCATAACGATTATCTGCTGCCCCTGTAGTTAAAAAAGAACCTGTTTCAGATGGGCGAACCACACTTCCAGTAACGAATTGACCTGTCTGACTTGTGGTAACAAAATTTCCAGTTTCACTAGGTCTTACAACTGAACCAGTAACAAATTGACCAGTTTGTCCAGTGGTTACAAACTGACCTGTCTGGCTAGTAGTAATAAAACTACCAGTTGCAGATTGAAGAGCATAGCGAGCATCTGCTGCGCCAGTAGATAAAAAAGCTCCAGTTTGTGACGGTCTGACAACAGCGCCTTGAACATAGCCAAGAGGATTTGAATTATATGGATAAAATATCCCAGTATAATAACCTGTCTGATCTGTTGTCAAAAAGTTGCCAGTTGATCCAGTAACTACAAAAACTCCAGTTTGTGAAGTTGTAACAAAATTGCCAGTTTGACTATTAAGAACAAAAACTCCAGTTGATCCAGTCGGCACAAACTGTCCTGTTTGGGTTAAAAGGAGAGCTTCACCACTTAATAATACTCCAGTATTATTTACCGTTGGACGAACATTTAAAGCAATTGCTCCACCACTAATTCTAACTTCACCAGTAACACCAGCAACTCCAGCACCAGTACCAGCAGTTAAAATTAATGAAGCGCCAGTGCCACCAACTGTAGTAACATTGTGAGCGGTTATTGTTTGGTCAACTTTTGTCGTTCCATTATTACCAAAACGAACTACTCCAGCCGCCTGTCTTCCAATATATGTATCTTGAGTATTTTGTAGTGGGCTAGATCCATTTTGCCAAGCAATAGTTGCTGTTCCTCCCATGTCAATACCTTGCCCACCTCTAAGCGCAACACCATTACCATTGCCAAAATTTGTTACTATATTGCCGCCGAATTCTTGAACAATACCATCTCCAACATTAGTTCCAATAGCGATAGTTGCTGCTCTACCAGCACTAGATGGAACATGAATCAGTGCTGGGGATTGGGCAGAACTACCAAAAACAATTGCTCCGCTATATCCACCAGAAACTTTAATTACTTGTAAAATATCTTGCCCATTATAACTAAAATTTGCTAAAGCGCTTTTATTAGCATGGGTAAGTCCACTTATACTAATATTAACTCCAGTAAATAATGTGCCAGTTGTGGGAGCATTCCAAGTTTGACTAACAATTAAATTTGTTCGATTACTGGTAGCTACTCCACCAGAAATATGAATTTGTCCAGAAACAATATCTCCAGTAGTATTGACATATCTAATGTCGCCAGCACCAGTTGTTAAAAAAATACCTGTTTGTTCAGTAACTACAAAATTACCAGTTGCAGACTGCAATGCATAACGATTGTCTGCCGCTCCTGTAGTTAAAAACGACCCAGTTTCAGATGGGCGAACAACAGGACCAGTAATAAAAATTCCAGTGGAACCTGTGGTTACATATCCAATTAAGTATCCAGTTTCTCCAATTCCCGTTGCTAAACCACTGACAATAGCCAAATTACCTGTCGTAGCATAATAGCTTTCGAGAGAATCTGAACCGCCAGGAGCGTGTGTAATACCGTGTTTTGGTATTCCCTCACCAATACTAACATCCACTTGATTAGGTGGATTTATTGATGCGGATACTTGCTGCGGTGGATTAATGATTACTGAAATGTCTGCCATTACTTGAATCCTCCCCCTTCGACTTCTACATCACCAGCGATTATTCTAACAGGACACCCGCCATCTGGAGGGTAAATATAAACTTCTTGTTCGTAAAAATCTCTTGATAATGAAGATGTTTCGGCGGCAGTTAATTCAAGATTAATCACTCCAGATCCAGTGCTTAAAATGGTTGCGGTCCAATCAGGACCAAAAGCTCCATCCCATTTTCTTCTTAAATGTCCAGACACACTGTATCCAGACAATGTATATTCTCCCGATGAAGTGGATAAATCAATTGAATAAGAGTAGCAAGCGCCCCTCTCAATTGCGTTAGAACCAGTTAGATTATAAATGCCTGCTGCCATATCATTAAATTACACTTTAATATTGAAAATAATAGTCATCACTTGATTTAAATCCATTTCCATCAGAAGATAAAAGACCAAAAATATCTTCTGTAAAAAGCTGTCCGCTAGAAGGATTAATATTTTGAGTCCATTTATGCATAATTCCCTGATTCCTATTACATTGAAAAGAAAATGAGAATTTCGAAGTTAAATTACTGCTGTAATCAATACTGTAAGAATTATTTTGCAATCTGGCTCCACTAATTACTGTGGTCTTTGTGTTGACGCTATCTGATGTTGAGAATTCAACTCTATAACCGCTTTCTTTTGACATTGCTCCTGATAATGAGCCATCTCCAGTATTTAACCCAAATGCAGTAGCTTCTACATCTAAAGTTCCAAGCAAAGGAAATTTAATTCTATTGTCATAAATATAATCGCTGCCAAATCCATAACTATTCTCTCTTTCTATGTCAATAGATAAATTTAAAGAGGTGACTACTGATTTATTATATGGAGATATTTCAATTGATGGATACTGAATATTGTCGTTTGACAATGTAAAAAATTTCGCATCAAAAGTTGGCAATATAGGTTGACCAGTAGCTGATGTATTCAGATTATTTAAATTTGAAATAAAGTTTGTATTATTAATTTGAACATTAGCAATGCCACTCTGATTACCAGATCCTAAATTAATAGCTGGACAGTTAATAATGTTATTTGCAACAGTATTCATTTGCATATTCATGGCATCAATAGTTATTGATGTAGTCGGCAAACTACCAGCACTCAAATTTAAAGAATAATTTTTAATAAAACAATTACCAAATGACCAACTAGTTAAACCATTTAAGTTTCCATTTTTTTGAATTTTGTAAATTAAATCATTAGGGTAATCATCGCTTAAAAGAAAATAAAGATTATGGGAGAAATCATTTATTTTTTGGAAAATTGATGCAAAATTAGAAGACGGTTTAAAATATAAACCTAAGAAATTTTCATTTAAAAATGCTGTTGATGATATGAAGTCAAAATTGACAGAAATAATTGGAGAAAATTGAACAGCATCAAATGCGAAATCTGCACTGCTAATCTGCTTCATTCTTGACCTTACATTAGCAACATCAAATGACAAATTTTGTATAAACGAAAGAGGATATAAATCTTTTTTAAATGGAGAAAAATTTCCAGATGGAACAAAGGCTGGAGAGGCATCGCAAGCTAGTATAATTGAGTTACTGCGTATAATCATAAATTTTTAATTGAATAATGTTGATTGTATGCCATATTTAGCACAGTAAGTTCCTAAAAATTTTTGAAAGTCTGATCCTACAGTTATCGGAGAATTATTAGAAATAAATAAGAAATCAAATATTTTACCTTGTGATAAAAGCAATGTGGTAGCACCATTGTTCCAATATCTGCCTCCCAAAGTAAGTTTTAAATTATTTAATGCAGTTCTTGACATTAATGTATTCGTGCTAACAACTTGACCATTTAAAATTCCACTTGCACTAGTACCATCTCTAATAAAACCAATAGAATAATACTCTCCTGGAACTATTGTATTAGTTCCTATAATTGATGCTGATTCAATGATGTTGTCAGACGCTCTATATGATCTATAGAAAATTTTTCCTAATGTTGGGTTATCAGTATCTGCCGCAAGATATAAGCCTTCAAACCCAATATTTGAATTAGTGATAATATCAGTGATTGCTTGAAATGTCCCTGTTGGCGGTAGCTTATCAAATTTCATTGTTAAAAAGCAACCATAATATCTTGAATCAGTAGATGGTAATGATCCACCAGTAAGCACTAGATTATTTAAAATATATGGCGTTCTATCGCCAAATTGGTCATTAATATTTTCGCTTGGCAAGAATACATCAATAATATTTGAACTATAAGGTAGGTTTGAATTTAAACTATATTGATTCAACACATCTCTCCAATTACCGTCGTTATTTAAATTATATGGATTTGATTGAAACCATAAAACTGCTGATGGAGAACCATTAAAGTAATTTGGTTTTAAACTCTGCATTGGCAAATCTACCAACCCTTCTTGCAAATAAACTGTCCAATTGTTGCAGTCTAAATTATTAATATATAAAAGACCATCGTTTTTAACTTTTGGACCTTCACAATAAAAGTAGCCACTCCTATTATTTAAATCTGAAAAATTTGCTAAAATATTTTTTAAATCACCAGTTGCTCCAGTAACTAGTGATAAAGAAAGACCAGTCAAACCGCTACAATTAGTTATATCAGCGCCAAGGAATTTTTTTGTTGGCGATAAAAATGACTTTACGCCAGTAACATTTTTTAAATTTAAAAATGAATTCGCCGTAGCTGGTCCATTTATTGTCAGCGTTTCTATATTAGAAACATTTCCAAATGTTATGTCTTCATTAACATAAAAATTTCCGCTTTGCATACTGCAACCATCAAAAAACTCAATACTTTTTACTTGTTCTTGTATGTATGCTTTACTTAAATCTCCATATACTTTAATTTCTTGATTTATCGGATAACTAAGATATTCTGGAAAAGCGGAAGCAGGAGGAGTAAAATTTGAAAAATATCTAGCTATATCTTTAGTAATTCTTAATTCATCAAGTTGACCACTAAAAAATCCATCACTAAAATTATCAATATCATTACCGATTGATAAGAGGGAAAGGTTATCAGCATAAAAATTATTATCTGTAACGGAAGCTTGTTGGATTCCATCAAAAAATAATTTATGAGTAGATCCACTTTTGCAATGAGCTACATGATGCCAGTTATTATTTAAAATCGAAGATGCATCTACACTATACAAAGTAGATATTGAATTATTTGTTCTATCTATAAAATCCCAATTTAAAAATCCTGCATCTGAAACTTTTATATGAAATAGGTTTCCTGCAATGGCATATGGTTTAATTAAACTAAATGGCTTTTTATTTGTTTTGATCCAATACTCTATAGTAAAATTTTTATTTGAAATGAAATCAATATAAATAGATCCTTGATAACCATCTCTAAATCCTTTATAACCATCAAATAATAAATCGTAACTCCTTGTAGGATTTAAATTTGATACAAAATTAATTGAATATTTTCCGAATTTTGGATCAATAGTTGAATTGGTAACTGATTGGTTTCGCGATCTTAATGATAATGAATTTTTACTTTTATCAGCAATAACCGTTTCTCTGGTGTTTATGCTATTATAAACAAATGGTGAGGGTTTGGGTTCTCCATTTAAATGAAAAATAACATCATCTTGATATGGATCTAAACTATTGCTGGTTAATAATTCATCTCTAAGCGCATAATTACCAGAAATACCAGTGCTAGTTATTGTTTTGCCAGTCATTGTTAAGCTAAAGATGTTCCCAGTAACGGCTTCAAATTGTACGGGATATTTATCTTGTAAATTTAAAGCTGAAATTTTAATACTTGGCGAATCATGTGGGTTAACGATGCCAAGAGGATCTTCTACTAATGATATTGACAAATCATTGCTGTCTTTGTACTTCCAAGTATGTTGCCAAGTTTCAACCATGAAACACTTGGATTTATTATAAATTTGAGGCAGATCAAATTTGAATCTTTTAACGCCCATGGAATTTTCCAAGAAATGCAACATTGATTTTAATTTAAAAACAGATATGTTTTGATAGCTCAATTGTAATTCTGTAAAAACATGAATATTTTCTTGACCTTTAGTTCTTTGAGTGAATGAATTTTTGAAATAATTCATTTCTACTTTTGGTTTTGTCGGGATACTCAAACCAAAATCATTTTCATAAAATAAAGATTTTGTCCAAGGAGCATCATCAGATAATGGAGCATTATCAAGAGTGCTTACATGATCATCGGTACAATAAAAGAAATTTCTTGTTTTATCTCTTTGGTAAAATGGGAAATATATTGGCTGATATTTTTTATAAGTTTGACCAGTTTTCCATTCTGTAAAATCGTAATTAACAAAGGACATTCCCTTCCATTGTAAAGCGCTTGAATTTCTTTCTACATTAAATTCAAGACCAATGCTATACATGTTGTTGTTCAACATTTGTATTGAAAACTCATCAGCATACCCAGTTAATGTGCGATAAATATTAGATGAGTCATTGATGCCAAAAGCGCCAGTACCAAGCTGAGATTCAAAAAAATTGATTATAGACTGAGCTTCATTTTCATTTTTGACAAAATTGAAATTACATTTTGCAGTAATATTATTTAGAGTTAATGGTATAGAAGTGAATGTGAAATTTTGAAAGCCATATGTATTTTTTTTGCAAGAAAAAGTAATGCTTGATCCATACCCAGGATTGAAATCAAAATTAATCAATGGCGGCGCATTGGTTAAATCAATGTTTCTATCTCTGTTATAAAATAAACTCATATACTATATCCTAAATACTGATTAGTGACTGTTAAAGTGTTTTCAGAAGTTGATGTTAAATTTTGTGCGACTAATTTTATATTTGGCACATTATAATTAGCAAGTATATTATTAGATACTCTGTCTAAAATTTTAATATTAAATTTTTTTTCTTCCGTTGAAACTATAAAATCTTGATAATTTTCTGGAGTAAAGTCATAAACATCATATGCCAAAGAAGCTCTAATATTTACAGGAGAAATAAAAATTACATCGTCAACATTTTTTGCATTATCAATAGAATATGCTGGCTGACGAGTCACTGCAATTTCATAAGAAAATGATTTAATTCTATTCGTATTAGTATAATCTCCAGAAACGGAAATTGATCTTGGCGTTGGAATATAAATTGCTGGGTGCGGCAATATGGTCGGACTTTCAGATGATGGTTTTAAATCACCATAAATGCTTATTTGACAAGAAATTTTAGGAATATCGCCAACTGAACATTCTACAGAATAGCTATTTAAAAATCCACTTGTAAACGAATAATTTTTTCCATTATAAAGAAAACTGCCGTTCATTGGCAAATTTCCAGTATATTGCAAAATTGGATCTTGATAAATTAAAGCTCTATCCATTGTTAAAGTAGCTTGAAATGGACCGTTTAGATTAAATCCAAAATCAGTTCCTAAAACTAAATTATTCTGTAATGGAGCATTATACTCTAACTGAACATTATCAACTCCAGACAATTGATAACCATTGACCACAAAAGATTGGTCATATTGTAAAATTGTGTTTGAGCGATTTATATTCATCTCTTATTGTATTCGCTTAATGATCCACCGAGTCTTTTTTCTTGCGCAAGAACATCTAGAACAGCAGCTTTGATTTTCTTTTCCAATTCTCTTTTATTTGTTTTAGATTCTTCTGGATTTTCTTGTTCCTGTGATGAAACATTAACCACAACATTGTCACCGCTAACAGCGGCTTTATCACCAGATTCGCTTGTGACTTGGATCAATTGGTCTAATTTAGACATTAAAGCTGCCATAAGTTCAGTTGAATCACCGCCAGATGCGTCTCCAGAATTTATTTCATTCAATCTTTTAAGACCAATAGCTTTTGTTGCTCTATTATTGACAACAAATTCGCCACCAGTTAACATAGCTGGAACATCATCTGTCGCTCCAGATCCACCGCTTACATAACCACCACTTGCATAGTATTTTGGTCTATATGGAACTCTATTTTTATAACCAATTCCAAATGGAGAAAGTGTATCGCCATAACCATATGACCGCATTGTTGTCATTGGTGGGGTTAAACCCATGTAATCATAATGACCAGCTCCTACCATGCTTTTTTTAGATCCTGGTGGTAACCGCCAATTTCCCCAACTATATCCAGTCGGCATCCCAAATTTATTAGTTGCGACAGGGAACCCCACCCCTGGCATTTTTGGAGTTCCAAATCTTCCAGCTCTCATATTACTTCCCTTTCCAGGAGCGATTGCTCCAGGGAAATCTAAATTCATGTAATTGTCTTTACCAAAAGTTAAAAATCTACCGCCTTCAGTGAAGTTGCCACGCATGTATCCTCTTTTATTAAACATGTTGGCCAAACCACCATAGCTAGGTCCACCTTCAACTGGAGTATAGCCGAATATTGCTCCACCCGCTTTTGTTTTAAAATTTTGCCAACCAGTACTAAGTCTTTCACTCCAAGATGGTTTAACGCCAGCACCATATCCAGAACTATAACTAGTTCCAGAAGCAGATAAATTTCCACCAGCAGATCCAATACCTTGACCAATTCCTTTCGCTACTGTAGAAAAAGCTTGACGCGCGCCACCGCCGACACCGCCACCGCCACCACTAGCAGAAGCGCCCCCAACTCCAGTTGCGGTTGCACCAGTTTGCCCGCTTGCAGCACTAGCATTTGCAGCGCCAGCAGAAGCAGCAGCACCAGCAGCATTCAATGCAACATTAGCTACTATCATGCCTATCTGTGTCCACAACTGTTTCTTTCTTGCTTTATCAACTTGTCGCATATATAATTGTTGCTGAAAATATTCGTCTTGGCTTTTTTGATTTTGAAGAACTAAATCAAATGCTTGTTCTTTTGATTGTTGAATTCTTTCGAACATTGGACTATTTTCTCTTCCAATGTCACTCAATCTCATGCTTTCTGTTTCTAGATTAATAGACTCTCCAAACTGACTTCCTCCAAAAATATCTTTTGTCCCTCCTGTGTAACTTTGAGTAGCAAATTCTAATAGTTTTTCTGATCCCATTATAGAGCCAGTTCCATACTCTCCAGGAGTAAAGAATCCAGCTTGGCCACCAGTTTGTTTTTTGCCGCCAGTGGCATTTAGAGTATTAGCTGGACCACCTTTTGCGAATTTTTTTATTTTACCTTCATTTAGTTTATCAAGAAAAGATGGTTCATACTTTTTAACAGCATCTTCACCCATTACATACTCACCGCCAGTTAAAAGCGATGGAACATTATTTCTAGCTCCAGAACCTTGACCAACTCCTCCGCCCCAAACGCCATACATGCCACCCATTGCATATTTTGGACTCTTGCCTTGATTAAGTGAATCTAAAAATCCTTTGCCATATTTATTAACGGCAGATTTTTTAATCACATATTCACCGCCCATCAACATTGTTGGAATATCGTCTTTATTACCAGAACCACCAGTAACTAAACCGCCAGAAGCAAAACCAAGGAAACCTCCACCTTCCCCGCCTTTACCACCACTAAATGCTTTGGAGGCGGCGTTGGAGCCTAAACTTTCTATTGATCCAAATAACCAATTTGTTACTCTATTCGCTAAATTATCCATTAGTCTTTGACTAATCGCATTCACGAAACTTTTTGCAGCTTCACCCAATGCTTCTTTCAAAGTCTTTGCTCCTGATATAGCATCTGACAATCCTTGAGATAAATTTTGTGAAAATAGTTTTGGAATATCTCTTCCTAAATTTTCACCAAACTTGTCTAGCTCATCTTGATTTTCGGCCAATCCATCCCTGAGTCCTGACTCAAAAGTTCTTGATCTTTTATTCTGGCTATTTTTTAAAGCAGCAATTTCTTCCAAAGTAACATCTCTGCCTTTGGATTTTAAATTAATTATTTCTTGTAAAAATTGAATTTCTCTTTCTAATGCTACTTTTTGAACTTCGCTTTCGCTTGTTGCTAATTCATATTGTTTGGTGCGTAGGGCTAAAGACTCTTCAGTAAATCGCTTGATTACTTCTGGATCTTCACCCGCTTGTTTCATATTTTCTGCTTGTGAAAATACTTGAGAACGAATGGTTGAACCAGCTAATTCATTTAAATTGGTGGCTCCAAGTTTGCCAAATTCTGCATTTGCAATTTCTCCAGGAATTCCCTCAAGAAAACCCACTAATAGTTTTCTTAAATTTTCAATAGAATTTCCCGCTTGAAGTATGGCGTTGCCAAAAGTTTCAAATTTAAGCCTGCTGTCTTCTGAAGCAAGAGTTACCTCGTCAATAGCTGATGTAAATTTACCTTTTAATGTTGTTTCTGACAACTCTCTTACGCCATCAGAAGCTTCTAACGAACTTGTTTGTAACGCTTTAACACCATCTTCGATTTGCTTATAAGCTTCATTAGCCTGCTGCTTAATACTGTCTTGATAACTTAATGAAGAAACTGGTATTGTTGGAAGCAGTGTTGATGTTGTTTTATTAACGGCACTGGCTAGAGGTGGTTTTGGTTGACCGTTTGCAGGCTGTTGATTACCAAACGCTATCAATTGCGCTACAGCAGCACCTGCATTAATGACAAGACTAGCAAAAGATTCTGCCGCTTGAATAGTAATTTGTTTTGCATTTAATGCTCCAGTTAATCTTTGCTGATTTGCTGCTTTTTCTGCCTTTTCTATTTCACTTAATAATCCAGACTCACTTGTTTGAGCTATGTCGTTTAAAGCTCTTAATTGCTCTTTAGTCTGAGCTTCATTCCCTGGAGTATATGTGCTACCAGCAATATCTCTCACAGCGGCATTTCTATCTTCTAAAATTCTTTTTCTATCTTTCTCAGAAATATTTGTTGGAACTTCTACAGATTTTAATGAATCAATTAATTGCTTTTTAAAATCGTCAAAAGCATCTTCATAAGCTCTTTGCAATTCAACACCCGATGCCCTTTGTTGCTTAAGGATATTTTGTTGCATG
>JACCDW010910406.1_pt1 | contig 10681 bp, 12 predicted proteins | sample 7449781 | NCBI WGS metagenome assembly JACCDW01 (sample SAMN15323449, study PRJNA562643) | freshwater metagenome | isolation source: river surface water | place: USA:Blue River Watershed | collected 2017-08-18
ACCACGTGCATCTGTTCCACGTGCATCTGTTCCACGTGCATCTGTTCCACGTGCATCTGTTCCACGTGCATCTGTTCCACGTGCATCTGTTCCACGTGCATCTGTTCCACGTGCATCAGCAGAAAGATCGAAGACGCTAGATCCCTTGATGATAAATGCCTCGATAGCCTTCATAACAGTCTGGGCATCTTCTGCAGGCAAGATTGCAACAACCGTGGACATCCCATCAATATCGTTATAACAACTCACTCGACGAGTATCACGAGCCTTCTCGACCGTCTCTTCAAATGTAGCGGGGGCGAATTTGGCGATTGCACCACGTACTTGTTGAGCAACCTGCGATGGAGTGTGAAACTCAGCGTGAGCGATCGCTTTCTGCTCGATCGAAAAGATCGCAAATTCACTGAGGCCATCACGAATTGCGGCAGCGGTCTCTTTGGCAATCACTGTTGCGTGGGCTGCACTTAAATCTCCCGTTGCAAGTGCTGAACAGGTATTTGGAAGATGGTTAACAAGCGTGCGGGCTACATCGATACGCATCTGCGCAGTTCCTGCTGAAAGTCGGAGGGCAGATGAGACATCCTCGCGCTCGGCCTCATCAACACCGTTAAATGGTCCATCGGATTGCCCGGCTTCAACACCTGCAACAGCAACGATTGCGCGCTGCATCGCAGCCTGCAACCAGCTGCTCTGTCGTTCTAACGCCGCCAAGTAATCAACGCGCGCAGCAGCTGGAAGATCATGAGGATTGATTGCAATGAGACCAGCGAGAGTTGTAATTCCAGGAGCTGCAGCTAAGAGATCGGCAACAACATCTTCAGCAGATTGCTGAGTAGGAGCAGATTCTGCAACGAAAGCTCGTACTGGCTGGGTAGCAAAACTGCTACCTAACTCTTGCGCCAATGTTGATGAATGCATAGGTGGATAGTGCATTCATGGTCTGACAGAGTTCTGCGAAAAAGGTTACTTATCCCCAGATTCCTGCATGTCTGTTGGTGCGCCGTGGACATCGAGGATGGCATTGGCATCTGCAGCGCTGCTGGAATCGAGTCCAGCATCTACGCCAGCGCCCTTTGCCGCAGGCGTATCGCCCTGCAACTTATCGGTGCGATGAATCGGCGCTTTCGGCTTGGCATCTTCCTTATAGATCGCAGGAATCGAACCGAGCAACCCCTTCTGGAAATCTTCAAAGGCCTGGAGAACTTCACGCTTTGTATTCATCACAAATGGCCCCATCCATGCGACAGGTTCCTTAATCGGAGCACCGCCCAAGATAAAGAGTTCTAGTTGTGGAGAACGTGATTCCTGGTGCTGTGCTGCGCGAATAACAATCTCATCGCCATCACCAAAGACTGCAAGTTGTCCCATCTGGATTGGCTGTGATTGCGCACCAACAAAACCATGGCCTGCCATCGCATAGACAAGTGCGTTGTAATCGCGGCGCCATGGAAGGCGAAGTTCAGCACCAGCTGCAACGCTTGCATGAATCAAAGTAATCGGAGTCTGTGTTGTTCCAGGTCCCATATGTCCATCGAGTTCACCAGCAATAATTCGAATCAACGCACCACCATCATGTGATGACAAGAGCGCGACATCATTTGCGCGAACATCTTGATATGCAGGTGGTGACCACTTCTTCGCTGCAGGTAGGTTGACCCACAATTGGAATCCATGGAACAAGCCACCGCTCATTACAAGACTCTCAGGTGGCGTTTCAATATGGAGAATTCCGCCACCGGCGGTCATCCACTGTGTATCGCCATTTGTAATTCTTCCGCCGCCACCATTTGAATCCTGGTGATCAAAGATTCCATCAATAATGTAAGTAACTGTTTCAAAGCCACGGTGTGGATGCCAAGGAGTTCCCTTTGGTTCACCTGGTGCATATTCAACTTCACCCATCTGATCCAAGTGAATAAATGGATCGAGCTCTGCTAAATCGACGCCGGCAAATGCGCGACGAACAGGAAAGCCTTCACCCTCAAAACCTTGTGGCGCAGTTGTGATGCTCTTTACCGAACGTGGTTGCGCACCTGGGTTTGCAGAGATGCGTGGAAGTACGGTGATATCGGAAACTGTTACTGCTGGCATGTGGGCTCCTTACCTTTGCTCTGACAATAGTTGAACTTTCAACTACCAGCAACTCCAAAATCCCTCGCCTGCCAGCGCTAATTGGCCTGCGATTTAGAGCGCTTTGAGCGCAGAAACGACCTTAGTCAGAGATGCCTTTGCATCGCCAAAGAGCAACATCGTCTTTGGGTCATAGAGCAATTCGTTCTCGATTCCGGCAAAGCCAGGACGCATTGAACGCTTTAAGAAGATGACGTTTGCTGCATTGGAAACTTCCAAGATTGGCATTCCATAGATCGGACATCCCGGAGTTGTCTGCGCCGCAGGGTTTACAACATCGTTTGCACCGATGACGATCGCAACATCTGTCTGACCAAATGTTGGATTGACCTCATCCATCTCAGCCAATTGATCGTAAGGAACATTTGCCTCAGCTAACAAGACGTTCATATGTCCTGGCATGCGACCTGCAACTGGGTGAATTCCATATGCAACGTCGATTCCCTTAGAGATCATCAGATCTGCAAGTTCACGAACTGTGTGCTGAGCTTGTGCAACAGCTAAACCAAATCCCGGAACAATCACAACGCGACGAGCATAGTTGAGCAAGATTGCAACGTCATCAGGTGAACCGCTGCGCACTGGACGCTCTTCTGCAACTCCACTTGCATCTTGTGGCTTTGCAGTAAATGCACCGAACAAGGTTCCAAAGAGTGAACGACCCATTGCTTCGGCCATCATGCGCGTCAAGATTGTTCCTGATGCACCCACGAGAGTTCCGGCGATAATGAGAAGAGTTGATTGAAGAACGTATCCACTTGCCGCAACAGTTAATCCTGTAAATGCGTTGAGGAGTGAGATAACGATTGGAACATCGGCACCTCCTACAGGAAGCACAAAGAGGATTCCGAATGCCAGCGATAGGCCGGCAACAATAAGCAGTGGGGTGGTGCCAAGTTCAACGACTACCCATACGGATGAGCCAAGAACTGCAGCTAAAGTCGCTGCAATAACAAAGCGGCCACCTGGGAAGACGACAGGGCGTGTAGTCATCAACTCTTGGAGCTTCAAGAAGGTAACAATCGAACCGCTGAAAGAAACACAGCCCACAACAACGGTAAAGACGGTGAAGATTACTTCTGCTGTCGTGGCCTTATCGCCGAGGTTGAGATATTCAACGATTGCAACAAGGGCCGCGGCTCCTCCACCGACACCATTAAAGAGCGCGACAAGTTGTGGCATCTGTGTCATCTGCACCTTGCGGGCAGCAGGTACACCGATGATTGTTCCGACTGCAATTGCACCGAGGATCCACCAGATGTTCTCTAGTTGACCATGGAAGAAGACAACAACTGTTGCAACACCGGCACCAAGTGCGCCAAGAAGATTTCCGCGACGTGCGGTGCGTGGATGAGAAAGACCCTTAAGCGCCAGAATAAAGAAGACGCCAGCGGTTAAGCCAATGAGGTCATAGACGAAATCGCTCACTTGTCTTCCCCTTTCTTGGCCTTAAACATTTCGAGCATGCGATCGGTAACGACAAAGCCGCCGATCATGTTGATTGTTGCCAAGATGATGGCGGCAACTGAGAGTGAGAGTTCCAAGGTGTTACTTGCGTGAGAACAGACGATGATCGCTCCTACGAGAATAACTCCGTGGATCGCGTTAGCCCCTGACATCAACGGTGTGTGCAGCGTTGATGAGACCTTTGAAACTACTTCAAAACCAACAAATACCGAGAGGGTAAAGATTGAGATCACTGCGATCGGTGTGAGGGCTTCCATTTACTTGCCTGCCTTTCGATCGAGACCAGCATGTGTGACAGCAGAACCATCGATGATTTCATCGTCAAAGTTGATATCAAATGAGAGTTCACTACCTTCGGCAGCTGGTTTTGTCAGTAGCGTCAAGAGATTGACGACGTTACGTGAATACAAGCTTGATGCGTGGAATGGCAATTGGCTAGGAACATCTTTACCACCCCAGATGCGCACTCCCTTTGCTGTCACAACAATCTCTCCAGCCTTTGAACCTTCTACGTTTCCACCGGTTTCAGCGGCAAGGTCAACGATCACAGTTCCTTCTTCCATCGCATCGACCATCGCTGCAGTCATCAAGCGAGGAGCGGTACGACCCGGAACAGCTGCAGTTGTAATCACAACATGAGACTTTGCAATGAACGGTGTCAGAAGCTCGCGTTGCTTGGCAGCGCGCTCTTCAGTCATCTCACGTGCATAACCGCCGGCACCTTCGAGTGATTCAAGTTCCAATTCAATAAATGTTGCACCCATTGATTTCACTTCATCTTTTGAAGATGGGCGGACATCGTAGGCAGAGACAACAGCACCTAATCTACGAGCAGTTGCAATCGCCTGTAATCCGGCAACGCCTGCACCCAGAACCAAAACTTGCGCTGGTGTCACAGTTCCCGCAGCTGTCATCAACATCGGGAAGAAGCGAGGTGAAAGTTCTGCGCCAACAAGAGATGCGCGATAACCAGCACAGAGAGCTTGCGATGTGAGTGCATCCATAGATTGCGCGCGCGAAATTCGTGGTACTAATTCAAGTGAGAACGCTGTAACTCCTGCGGCAACTGCGGCATCGACAGATTCACGCTGATTGACGATGGAGAGAAAAGAGATTGTGATTGCACCTTTCTTTAAGGTGGCTATCTGCTGTGGAGTCAGGGCAGTTACTGAGAGAACGACATCGGCCCCTTTAAGGACATCGCCTGCAACTACTTGGGCACCTGCTGCGCGATATGCCTCATCACTTGCTTGGGCATCTACTCCAGCGCCAGATTCAATGACTACATCAAGGCCAAGTCGAGTTAATTTGTTGATGATGTCTGGAACTAGCGCTACGCGCTTTTCTCCATCGCGGATCTCTTTAGGAACGGCTACTAACATGGCGTAACAGTACTTAGTTACCCTTAAGTTCTCCACGGGTAGCGTGATAGAGAATTGCCTGAATTGTTGTTCTACGATGGAAAGCCTCGCGCCAGATCACCGATTTCGGACCATCGATGACCTCAGATTCGACTTCCTCGCCTCGGTGGGCAGGAAGGCAGTGCATAAAGATTGAATCGGGTGCGCTCAGATTCATCAGATCTGTTGTGACGGCAAATGGGGCAAGGGCCTTTATCTTCTCCGCCCGCTGCGCCTCAGGATCACCCATCGACATCCAGACATCGGTATAGAGAACGCTGGCATCTGTGGCGGCAGCTTCTGGATCATGTACTACTTCAATGCGTCCACCAGTAACGGCTGCAATTTTCTGCGCCTGTGCAATGACATCGGCATTTGGTGCCCATGAACCAGATGGAGTTGCAGCAACAACGTGTGCACCCATGATTGCTCCCATTGTTAACCAGGCATGAGACATATTGTTTCCATCGCCAAGGTAAACAAATTTTCTACCAGAGATATCTTTTCCAAATGTTTCGCGGATCGTTAGCCAATCTGCAAGTAATTGCGTTGGATGATCATCATCTGTCAGCGCATTAATTACTGGAATATTTGCATGTGCGCCTAATTCTTCAACATCTGCCTGGGCAAAGGTGCGAACAATGAGCGCAGAGCAGTAGCCGCTGATGATTCGGGCGGTATCTGCGATCGACTCGCCGCGTCCTAATTGGAGTTCATCGCCGCGAATAAAGATGGGAGTTCCGCCAAGGTGAGCAACGGCAGTCTCTGAAGATAAACGAGTTCTCGTTGAAGGCTTTGTCATGTAGATCGCTACAGTCTTATGTGCAAGTGCGTCGCGAGAACGTAATGGATTAGCTGCAAAATCAGCAGCGGTAGTGAGGAGCATCTCAACATCATCGCGAGATAAATCTTGCGTACGCAGTAGGTCCTTCATCGAGAAATTGTATCGGCTGCCAGTATCCTTGTGTACATGGGTTTATTCAGTCGTGGCACTCGAGATCTCTCCCTTGATGGAGATACTGATCTACTGACCCGCCCTGAAGTTGAAGATGATGAAGGTAGCCACGATCGCTTCGCTCATTACATCAAGAAGGAAAAAGTCGTCGAATCTGCCATGACAGGAAAGGCAGTTCGCGCACTATGTGGCAAGAAGTGGGTCCCATCGCGCGATCCTGAGAAGTACCCGATCTGTCCAGCTTGCAAAGAGATATTCGAATCCCTTCCCCATAAAAAAGAATCGGAATGAAGCGACTTCCCACCCTTAGAGTCTTTCTAGCTCTCGCAATTCTTATTGCGCCAATTCACTTTGTTGATACCGCTCGCGCCGACAATCCGCCTCGCAAAATTCTGACCGGGTGGCTTCCGTACTACTCCATGAGTACATATCTTCCTGCAGTTCTCTCCAATGCAGATTTGATCGGCGAGATTATGCCCTTCTGGTACACCTTGAGATATGACGGAAGAACGAAGAGACCGGTCGTTGTCGATCTATATAAGACTGGAAATCCAAGCATTCCGATTGAAACACCTTTAGCGGCTTTGAGAAATGCCGGCATGAAGATCATTCCAACGATTACTGATGGAACTGAAAAGTTAATGCTTGCAAACTTAATCTCTAAGCCAGTTACTCGTAAGCAGGTTATCGATGCAATCATGGCAACAGTTAATTCACAGAATTACGATGGCATCGATTTAGATTTTGAAGGCTTTGCATTTATCGATCCACCATCGACGTGGAAGGCAACGGCTCCAAATTGGGTGATCTTCGTCAGAGAACTCAGCGCTGCTCTACGCGCGCAGAACAAGCTCCTCTCGATGACTACTCCATACCTTTTTAACCCTGCAGAGAAGCAGAAGGGGTACTTCGTCTATGCCTGGGCAGATATCGCGCCGTACATAGATCGCCTTCGCATCATGACGTATGACTATTCGAGTTCGCGACCTGGACCAATTGGTCCGCTTGCATGGACTGAGAAGACAGTTAAATATGCAGTTTCAATCATGCCGGCATCAAAAGTCTTTTTAGGGCTACCAGGTTATGGAAAAGATTGGGTGACAAAGGTTGAAGGAGTATGTCCGGCTAGCCTGGCAAAGGTAATTACGCCTTCGGCAAAGCCGGGAACATTTCTCATGCGTAATGCTGCAACGATTGCTGCAACCTATGGCGCAGTTCCTATTTATAACGAAAAGTTTGGCGAAGTAACGTTCTCATATAAGCGTGACTACACGGGCCAGACCAGTGGTGGACTCTCAACAACATGTACGGCAAGTCGAACTGCGTGGCATCAAAATGCGCAGAGTTTCTCTGAGCGCGCCAAGTTAGTTGCCAAATATCGCTTGGGTGGCGCAGCACAATGGGTTATCGGCCAGGAAGAGCCTCTTGCAATGGTTGCTATCCGTGAAGTTGCAAAGCAGATTGCTCCATCACCATTGGAATCAACTATGACTCTTTCAAGCAACAAGATTTCTTACGGTAATCCAGTCACAGTCTCTGGTGTGATTACCCTCAAAGATAAATCTCCTGTAGCACTTCTTCCATTTACGGTCGAGGGTAAATACGCGGATGGAACGACGCGAACTTTGACAACAGGTACGACTGGCGTTGATGGAAAGTATTCAATTCCGATGCTGATCGGTAGATCTGTCTCCATTCAAGTTCTCACAGAGGCAACGTGGGAGCGAGAAGCATCTGCGACAACTCCTGTATCAGTCTCAGTCTCACGAAATATCATTGTGAATCCACCGACCTCGGTAAGAAGCGGTGCACCGTTTACTATCTCGGGAACAGTTCTGCCTCGCGCAGTCGGTGTATCGCTGAGCTTGGTGGCAAGTAATGGCAAAGTCATTGGGCAAACCACTACCGATGCTCAAGGCACATTTACCTTCACAGTGACTGCTCAGTCACGGAGCATCAGCGCATTCCAAATTTTAGTTGCTGCAGATAGCACGTGGCCTGCCCTAGCAAGCGGCGCCTTCTCTATCATTATCCGGTGATGGTAAAGACAACGACAAAGATCGAAGAAGAGATTGCTGCAATCTTTTCGGGCAATACACCGTGGGTCACCATCGTCTGGGATGACCCAGTTAACTTGATGACATATGTGACATATGTATTGATGGAGCTCTTTGGCTATCCCCGCGAAAAAGCGCACGAGTTGATGATGAAGATTCATACAGAAGGTAAGGCAGTTGTCTCTACCGGAACGCGTGAAGAGATGGAGCACGATGTAGCGATGCTCCATGAGTACGGATTATGGGCAACCCTGCAGCGCGGAGATCAAGCGCTATGAACCAAGAGAAGGGGTTTCACCGCCACGGTGAGAATTCATATGTCGCAGAATTTGTCGAGAGCGAGCGTGATGTCCTGCTTAATCTGATTGAGCAGCTCATTGAGCTGCTCTCTGAACGCGTTGATCATGGCCATGAAGATCCACTTGCTGCACTGGTGGGAATTACTTCACATGATTCGCCCCCTGAAGATGAAGTACTTCGCAGACTTTTACCGAATGCATATGCCGATGAAGTTCAAGCAAGTGAGTTTCGCCGATATACAGAGTCAACTCTTCGCGGCAAGAAGCAAGCACATGCAATGTCAATGCGGATGCATCTCAAAGCTTCAGATGATGGAATCGTTGATTTAGATCATGACAATGCAAACGCATGGCTCGGAGCTCTCAATGACATTCGTTTAGCGTTAGGTGTTCGACTAAAAGTCGATCAGAACTCATCTGAGCAACTCGAGTTGTTGGCTCCTGATGATCCAATGCGGGGAGTATTTGCCGTCTACACATGGCTTGGTTGGTTGCAAGAGTCGCTGCTATCTGCGCTGATGGATGAGTAAGACTGTACTATTTCGACTATGTCAGAAAAGTCTGGGCTAGAAATCTCGCGCGCATTTGTTGATGCAATCGTCGAACAATCGCGACAGGAATATCCTGACGAGTGCTGCGGTGTGATCCTTGGACCAGTAGGTTCGGGTAAAGCGTTGCGCCTCAAGCCAATGATTAATGCAGCACATAGCCCTACTTTCTACGAATTTGATCCGAAAGATTTGCTCGCTCTCTATCGTGAAATAGACGACAACGATGAAGAGATTGTCGTGATCTACCACTCTCACACCGAGACAGAAGCTCGTCCATCGCGGACTGATATCGCCTACGCCGGTGAACCTGGAGCCCATTACGTCCTCGTCTCTACTCGCGAAGAGATTGCACCTGCAATTGAATTCCGCTCTTTCCGCATTATTGAGGGCGTTGTGACCGAAGAAGAAGTTTCAATTACCGAATAACTCATTTTTTCGCCATAATGTGCGACATGAGCATCGATATTCGAATCCCCACAATTCTTCGTCCCTATACGAAGGATCAGAAGAGCGTTCAAGCAGAAGGTGACAACCTCGGAGCTTTGATCGCAGATCTCGATGCCAACTACCCAGGTATTGGAGAGCGCCTCCTTGAAGATGGTGCGCTACGACGATTTATCAATATCTACATCAATGATGAAGATGTGCGCTTCCTTGGAAGCCTTGAAGCACAGGTTAAAGATGGAGATTCAGTAACGATTCTTCCTGCAGTCGCCGGCGGTTAATTCGGTGGCTCGCTTTGATTCACTTGCAGATTCAGTAGGGCATACCCCTCTTATTGGATTGCCTAAGTTATCTCCATCGCCAACAGTGCGCCTTTGGGCAAAGATGGAAGATCGCAATCCGACTGGATCAATTAAAGATCGCACAGCGCTCTCGATGTTAGATGCTGCCGAAAAGAGTGGTCAGTTAAAACCTGGTTCAACAATCCTTGAACCTACAAGTGGAAATACCGGAATCTCTCTTGCGATGGCTGCCAAAGTTCGTGGCTATCACCTGATCTGTGTGATGCCAGAGAACACCAGCCCTGAGCGTAGACAACTCCTTGAGATGTGGGGAGCAAAGATCATCTCTTCACCTGCAGCCGGTGGCTCTAACGAAGCTGTACGTGTTGCAAAAGAACTTGCTGCAGCAAATCCAGAGTGGGTATTTCTCTATCAATATGGAAATCCTGCAAATACTGCAGCGCATTACAACTCAACTGGTCCTGAAATCTTTGAAGATCTTCCAACGATTACCCACTTTGTTGCAGGCCTTGGCACAACAGGAACGTTGATGGGAGCAGGGGCATACCTCCGCGAGAAGAATCCAGATATACAAATCATTGCTGCAGAACCTCGCTATGGTGAATTGGTCTACGGACTACGTAATATCGATGAAGGATTTGTTCCTGAACTCTATGACGCATCAGTTCTGACGCGACGTTTCTCAGTCGGTGCAGAAGATTCAGTCAAGCGAGTGCGCGAACTTCTCGAAGTTGAAGGAATCTTCGCCGGCATTTCAACAGGTGCAATTCTTCACGCTGCTATTGCAATCGGAAATGAAGCCCTCCGTGAGGGTAAGCGTGCAGATATCGCCTTCATCGTCTGCGATGGGGGATGGAAATATCTCTCTACTGGTGTTTACGGATCGAATGTAGATCAAGCCACGGAGGGATTAGACGGTACCCTTTGGGCATGAGCTCGGCACCAATTGGCATCTTCGATTCTGGAGTCGGTGGATTAACTGTTGCGCGAGCAATCCTTGATCAACTTCCTAACGAATCCACAATATATATTGGCGATACCGCTCGCGGACCATATGGCCCGCGCCCACTTGCTGA
>JACCDW011751648.1_pt1 | contig 10680 bp, 8 predicted proteins | sample 7449781 | NCBI WGS metagenome assembly JACCDW01 (sample SAMN15323449, study PRJNA562643) | freshwater metagenome | isolation source: river surface water | place: USA:Blue River Watershed | collected 2017-08-18
GCCGCTTCACAGGAACCCCCTTCTACCGAAGAACCACTGCGCGTTCCACTACACCAACCAAGCTCAAGATTCGAGTTTGGGCGACGCGGTGCATTTAGCTTTGGAGCCACTTCGCCCAGCTTTGGAGCCTTCGGATCCGGTATTTAAAAAACAAAGACATCTTTTTTTATTTAATGGACATATGCTTTAGTATATTGGGAGATAATATGCGCGTTGATGCTACGATCAATGTATCTATATGTTGTATTCTTTGTGGGACATATCACGAAGATAACATTAGCCATCGTAAATGTCGAGTATGTAATACGACCTTTGTTAAAGTAAATCCAAAAGACCGGTGCTGTAATACATGTATTGATGATAAACGTTGGCTCGATAATTGTCAGAGATGCGGTAGATACTGGAATGGAGAATGTTGCTCTTTATGCAAACGGGATATGTATTTTGAGAATATGAACAAGGGCAACTAATAACTATGTTAGTTCTTTTTTTATGATTTAAAAAAAGAAGTGTTGAAGATTGCGTATAAGGTAAAATCTAATTCATTACTTGAAGGCACCGTATCTCTGTATTCTTCAATTCAAAGTGATCCATGATATCAATTATCAGATCGACATCTTCCTTTGCGCGATGCAACTGTTGGCAATTGCAATTAAATATCGCATTGTATTGTTGAATCAATGAATTTGATTTAATTCTTGAATTTGTTAAATGGTTGATCAAAGGAATCGAATCTACCTTGACAATATCTTTTGGCATTACTTCGTGGTATTCTAATACTTTAAAATCAAATCTATTACCATTATGAGCAATTAGCGTTGGGGTTCGGCAAAACTCCGATATCGTATTCATTTCATTTTTTAAATCGCTAAAGTCATCCGCATCGTTCAAATGCGATTCCTCAATGCCATGCACTTCTGAATTTGTAATGGGATAATTATTACGAACTAATCCAGTTGATACTGGGCATCTCAGATTATATTCAAAGAAGTGTCTGTCAATAATCTCGGTGTTGAAAGGACTAAACGGATCCCCAAATGGATCAATTGTGTTTGTTTCCAAATCACAGACGATCACATTATTTACCATTCGCTGTTTAGTAGCTTTACAAATGAAAATATTGAAAATCCAAGGTGTAATCGAATGAGTAAGTCGGACTGATTTGCAAACTCCAGATTTGAGATTGATAATCTCAATATTTGATTTATTGGACCAATCTGGATAAAGATTGTTGTAATACAAAATGGTTTGCAAATCATGCTTGATAGATATGTCATTTACAAATTTTAACTCAATGATACCTCCGGTAATATCATTAATGGCATCGATGCGACCAGCTAACCATGGCATGTTCTGATGATACACACTAATTTCAAAGCTTAATGACTCATAAGATTGTGCCACAGAACGAATCGGATTGTAATATACGCTAAAGGCATCAAGTTCTTTACTAAAATCGTAAGAAAGAATATATTTCTTTTCACATTCGAACTGATATAAGTATCGAATAACTTGAAACAATTGGGTTTCCTTATCTTTTGATGTTAGCATTTGCTTACACATATTTTCCAACTCCGCCTTGTTATAATGGATAGCATCGTGATACAAATACGTTTGAACCCATGGCCCTTTTGCTTGGCTTTTGCAGTAATTGATAAAATCCACCACATCAGATTCCTTCGAGATTGTTTTGTTGATATTGATTATACCTTTATTATCAACAAACCCTCGTTGCTTTATGTGGCTATAGACCTTTACGTATTTTTTAGGAACAAAGACAATAGACCCGATTTGAGATAAAAGGAATTCTACAAATCCAACAAGATTGTCTTTAGATTGATAATAATAAAACATAAAGAGTCTTTCTGCAAACATACCATAAAGCATCGCATACTCCGAATGCGCAAATGGTTGCTCTTGGTGGATCTCGTATAATTGCGAATGTGTCGATGAATACATGTTAAAATCTTGAAATTCGAGATATCGCTTATCATCAAACATTTCATGCGTTGATAAACAATCGACGATATTGATCTGAGCAAACGTATCCGTTTTACTCAAATGCTTTTTGGGATCTAATAACTGCATCTTTGGATTACCTTGAATGCAATATAATTCCTTAGGAACATTCATGATTTCGGGAAATACTAATCTGTTTTTAATTGAACAAATAATTAATTGTTCTTGGGCTCGACTCAATCCAACATACCAAAGATATTTGAAATTATCATAATCACGAATGGAAGGTTGTCGAGTAAAAGTGTTGAGATGATAATTAACCACAATGGTTAGTTTAAACTCTAATCCCTTAGAGTTATGGCATGTTAGAACATTAACATGCCCAGAACGTGGCCGTATCTGATCCGAATTGGAAACTTGGTCTTTGCCGTCCTTGTAATAATTTACGAATGGAATGCCGGCATCATGAAGGGTTTGTGTAGCTAATGTTAGACCAAAGGTTATATGATTATAGCTACTTTTTTTGATCGGCCCAATGATTGCAATATCCTCATAGTTATACTGAGACGATCTAATGGTAGAAATAATATATTCTTGAATCTCTGAAACGGTGCCCCCAAACAAGATTGGCTTAGGTCCAGAAGTATTATTTGCACACTCCATAAGTGGTAGAGTATCATGCGGTCTAATTTCGTTTAAAAACGCAATGATTTCCTTGGTAGATCGATAATTCTTAGTCAAGTTATGAACCGTTTCGCTATGGTTCATCAAATGCTTATCATTACCTCCTTGGAATTGGTAGATAGATTGATTAGGATCGCCTACTAAAATCAATGGCACCAAGAGCACTTCGGCCAGTTGTTTGGCGAGATTATACTGCGTTTCGTTAATATCTTGCGCCTCATCAACAATGATGAATTTACAATTTGCTAAACAACTCATATTACGAACGGCATCCGTGTTAGCATCGTTTAGTAAAGCGCGATAAGTAGCCAAAATGATAGTTGCCAATGAAATCGATTTACTTTTGAATAGCTGATCATAGATATATGCTGCCATTGAGTGAATAGTGCGAATTGATTTATTTGAAAACAGACTGGGATAACTTGATTGTTTTCCCTTATTTAGAAAGGATTGCTGAGCAGCCTTACTAAACGTTAAGATAATGAAATGGTTAGAGCTTGAAATGACTTTTTTGATTCTTTTATCAATGATGTATTCAATGATAGAACGTGTTTTACCACAGCCTGGGTTTCCAATCAGTTTGCATGACGTAAGGCCGCTTTCGGCAAATCGAAGTTGTTGAGCGTTTAGCATTGTTGTATAAGCGAAGCTTTATACCTATATATTTTAAATATCAATTTAAGCTTTAAATCGCGATTGGCGGACGGCAGGCAAAAGCGTTAAAATTGCAAATCCAATTAACTAATATATAGTTTGACATCCCAAAAGCTACTTACCCACCACCCCACCTACTTTTACCATGAGCATTACTGTCTTTGACAAAGTAATTGAAGTTAATGACATTCTTGAGTTTGCTAACAGATACAAAAAAGAATCATTCATGCTGTCCCAAGATGTCTTTATTACGAAGATCATAAAGAAACTTGGCGTGAATGTCGGAAACTGCACTAACATGACTCGGCTCCTGAAATTAGCCGAAGAACCATTTAGACATTTAACGAAGGATATTATTCGAATGATGATTGAAGATTGGGTTGGTCAAACTAAATCAAATGATAAATGGGGCTCAGATGGCACCTATTCGCTGGAACATTTAAATCAAATTGATAAACACGTTAATTCGTCGCCACCAGAAGGATACAACTATCGTATTAATTATTTACATTCGAATTGGGTTCAAGCAACAAATATGGATCAGTTAGTGCGATTGGCGCAAGATACCAGCACCGGCATGCAATTAATGTGTCTGCCTCATGGAGACGCGTTTGTTCGAGATATCATCTCGTATATGGTATTAGTTGTCTATGCTATAACCGCGTGGAAATCATACGAAGCCGGATGGCATAAAAAGATGCTGAACCACTTATCCAAAAATGAAGTATTGGATATTAATCCAGACTTGATTCATAACCTGAAGGGCGAAGTATTATCGATGAAATCGGAATTTGCAAAAATGCAATCAACTAATTCAGAACTCGCAGTTGATATTGGACTCTTGCAAGATGATGAATTTCAAGCTGACATAAATGATGATTTTAAAACGCGCATTGAATTATTAGAGAAGTCATCGAAGGATCACTCATTGGTTCAGCGGATTAATGCAATCGAAGAGATCCAACAACAATTTCTTTTGAACTCAGCTAACTTACAATCTGAAAAAGATGCTTTGCAGTCAGAAGTAGAATTGCTTAAGTCATCGATCGCAAAGCTACAATCGGATATTGCACTTGCAATTGAAGAGCTTAGAGATGAGTGTAAGCAGGCCACCCCTCATCAAGAAGTGAATGAATATATCATGAGATACGAAACCATTCCTATCTATGACTATCCACTCATTAAGGCCCGTCGTCGTTTGATGCATCAAGAGTATGCCGCGGCATACAAGTTCTTCTCACGCCTCATTCGCATTCGCTATGATATGCCAGTTGCGGTTGCTATTAAGTAATCTGCGATAGGTAGATCTTTCTTTTTTATGATTTTAAAAAAACAAGTGATGCAATCACTGGCGAGCCTTGAGTTCGCGGATAGCATCAAGTAAGATCTCATCCGCTTGAAGGTCATCCCATTCGATGTTGAATACTTTAGCGATAAGCGTATATTCGTGTGGGATGTCAACTTCAACATTTTCAAAGAATGAATGTTCATAATCATGAAATATCACGTGTGGCCATTGTCTTGTGCGTGGCTCAGTTACAAGGCATAACATATCCATATTGCTATTAAACTTGCGATCGCTCAATCGCTTGCTATTTAACTCATAACAATCAAGATCGTGGTTAGGATGATCGCGTGGTGCTTTGAACAATGCGATCTGCTGTATATGCGTATTGGACTTGATAAGTCCCCATACATTGAGACCACGTTTATACAACGTCTCCAATAGTTCAACAATATCATCTAACTCACATTCATCGAATCGAATGCTAAAGTCAATATAGCTACGTTGGCGTTTGCCGGCTACACTACGCTGACCGTCAACAGTCAAAACGCCTTCCTTATGCAATTGCACTAATGTATCCGCGGATTCGATGTGATCATACATGATTGGTCCAAGGTTATACACCGATTGAGACAGCACGCCTTCGCAATACTTCATTGATATGTAAAGCACATCCTGATAATCAATCGTTTCGTCTTCATCGTCGAGTTCTTCGAGAAAGTCATTGCTGTCCATAGATTCCATCAGATCGAGATACTTCTCATCCATTTCTGCAATAATCGCATCAGTTAGTTCAGAGAACATGGTTTAGTCGAATCGCTCAGAAGATTGTGCTTATATTTAATAAATAAACGCACTCAATTTTGCGATATGGCCAAGTTCCTGTTTATAGATTACTCACTTGAATATTAGAGAACGATCCATATACTTTGCTTGTATCCGTTTCATACGAATCGCAAACTCCATTCAACCACTGAAGGCCTCCGCTTCCAGAGGTCCATAGACTGATAGCCAATACCATTCCATTTGAGAATGATTGACCAAGACTTACAAACCCGCCATTTGCGCCAGTGTCTTGAATGGCCAGTGTTTTGCTATTTCCATTAGTATCAGTGATAGTTTGTGCAATATCACTCAAGACACTGTTCGCGGTTTTAAAACTGGTTGATACATGCATCTGCGTTCCCATTCCGCTTTCCTTAAACATGATCGTAGCAGCGGCTCCGCTCTTATCGCACGAGCCATCCAAACAAGGATGCGTTGTTACGTGATGAGCAACAACGTTGGCTTCGAATATATCCATCTCAGCACATGGAGCGGCGTTGAGACCTTGGGCGTCGCAATAGCCAGAGCCGATTGCTGCGGATGGGTCCATCTCAACAAAGTATAGGGCAAGATTATAATCGCATGGGACGTTTGTGATATCAACATCGAACTCTATCTTCATATCATTCATGTCAAACATTTGATAATGAGAGGATGAATTATCGAGCATATAGATGCGCGGCGATGCCTTTGCCATAGACAAAGAAACTGTTGCATCCGCGATAGACACACCTTGCGAGTCAAGCGATAATCCACCATCATTGATATAGTTCATCGTTGTTTGATTGGCGGATGTCGAATTGGGAACATCTGATGCCGGCGCAACGGTAGCCACGATGGATGCGGAATTTTTAATTTTAACACATCCCTTGTATAACTGCCACATACTTTCATGCAAAGCCATCCAATAGAGAGAAAGAATACATTCGCCTTGGCATACGCTGTAATCAATAGCAAGATCCGCCGGATACGATGTGTAGTGCTTGGCACAATTTAAATCAGAGAAGACCATCGAATTATCTATCCATACTTCGCAGGGGCCTTGGTGGGAGCCAATGAATCCTTCGTGAGCCTGATCGTTCTGCCACTGCACGCTTGAATAAGAAGATACATCTACGACATTCGATAAATCATTGATTGGGCAGTCGGTGATGTATGCATCCATAAATGATTTGAGCGGCTGATCGATTCCTCCGGTTTTAACTAAATGATCATACTCCGCGGCGTTCTCATCTGGACTGTAATCCCATCGATATGATGGAAATAACTGGTTTGCATTTACTCGCGCTATGTAAGACGTCTTAGTGGTATCATCATAGTATGTTGCTTCCGGCTTACTAAGATATCCATGCGAAGACACGCATGATGCATATATGGATATTAGGATTATATATTGAATCATTATGTTATATTAGCCACGAAGATAGTTTTAGGCGCATAAGTATCGCTAAGTGCAAAATCGCACATATAGATATCATTTATAGTATTGCGCTGCGATGTCGAACCCATATATGCCAATAGACGCTTCAGAAAATCAATCAATCTGGATCAAGCTCAAAGAGATACGATTCTTGAAAGTTGCAGTTCTCGTTCTATGGTTTTGGATATTCGATCAACGTTGCTATAATTTGTTCTTACGTGCTTGCAAATGCAATTCATTGGTGGCAAAGATACTTGGTGGTTTGTTTGGAATTATTGCAGCGGTCTGGCTATTTCTGATTACAGATCAAAAGATTATATGCGCAATCATTGGATATTACATCACTGGTTGCGTTGAAACACCACCAGCTTACAGTAAGTTCGTCATGTTTTGTATTGCAATCAAAAAGTTCTTTGATGCCATGAAAGAGACTATAGATTACTTAGATGGGACTACTGCAAAGGAAGAAGAGGAAAGACGGAAGGAAGCGGAAACGAGACAGAGGGAAGAAAAGGAGAGAGCGGAGAAGAAGCGAAAGGAAGAAAAGAAGAAGCGGGATGCCAAGGAAACAAAGCGACGCAATCGAGAACATAAAAGACTAATGAATAAGATCAATACGTTGATTGCTCAGAACGCTGAGTTGTCCGGAAGCAATGGTGAAACGTTAGCTGAGTTTCGCGCGCGCGTCGCGCGGGAGCAGCGTGTGCAGATTGTCCGCGTGTTCAACGATGGCTTAACCAATGCACTCGATCAATATGATGGTATCTCACTTAGATTTGATCCATTCAAAGTTGATCAAGCATATCGAGGAGCTGAAGAATGAGATGATATTTTTTTGGAATTGATAAACGTGATTTGCGAGATTATCAATATATTAAAACAATTATGGGATCAACCTGTTGCAAGCCTTCTTTAAAAAAATACAATAAGAAAAACACTCGTAATTTTGAATGGGACCAACTGTTTTCAAATACCGTTTTTCCAGAAAAAGAAATTGAAGATTGTAAAGATAATATCGATTGGTATTATCTTTGTCGCCATCATCCATTAAGTGTGGAATTTATTAGAAAATATAAATCCAGAATTAGCTTTTATCAATTATCGAAGAATCCGCATCTAAATGCATCAATCATAAACGAATTTGAAAATGAACTCAATCTTGAAGCGATTATTGATAATAGACTTCTTCCATTGGAGATGGCGGATCAAATATTATTAAAGACCACAAATTCATCCGTCCAGTGTAAGTTGCTTAAATCATTTCGCTTTGAAGAAACTACTCTTGCGCTATTTATCATTAAGTCTTCTTATAGATATAATCATGTGATAGAAGAATTGTGCAAACACCAATCGCTATCAACCACATTTCTTCAACAATACAAAAATAAACTAAATTGGAGAGCCATATCGCAGTATCAACGCTTGAGTCTTAAAGCTATACAAATGTTCGAACGACACATCTATTGGAATGAGCTATCATACAATAAACATCTAAATATGGACATCATTGAATTGTATGGACCAAAACTCTTACGCACAGAAGAATATGAAAACGCGTTCAAATTAAAGAATATATATTATCGCGATAAGAACGTATAAATCAATTAATTGGGCATATTCGTTTTTTTATCAAATATAGCAAAATTGAACGATTATGTCCTATTATATATCCACCGATATCAGAGACCACTATAACCCTCACAACCGCCTTATTTGACAATATGTCATCGACTGAAAGCAACAACGATTGCAATATCTGCACCGATCCATTCAACCGCTCATCTCGCGCTGCGATCACTTGCGCAAAGTGCGAGTTTGTGTGCTGCAAGACATGCTTCAAGCGCTATATCACCGATACTGAATCGCCGCATGTCTTGTCGTGTATGAGTTGCGGAGTCAAGTTTGATAGATCGAGTCTTTACGATAGACTTGGTCGGGCGTTCATGTCGACAACGTTCCGTGATATCAGAGAGATGGAACTATATGAAATCGAAAAGGGGTTCTTCGCAGCCACTCAAGATATCATTGAAGCGCAATTGGAGGTAGAACGTCTTCGTCGCACCCGCGCCGATCTCGACGATAAATATGATAAGATCAAGAAAGATCGTACCAAGGATCTTATGGATTTCAGATACCGCACCGATCAACTACCTATCGCAGAAGCATTGGATGAGTATCTTTCGCTTCAAGAAAAAGTAGAAGTAGTTGATGATCAGCTACAAGACGAGCGCCGTTCGTTATCCGAACAGATTGACAAACTTCAATCGAACGGGAAGAAAACGACCAAGCGCACATATGTGCTACAATGTCCGGCAACAGACTGCAAAGGAATGCTTTCGAATGAAAATAAAACAAAGGAAGGCAACTATGTTTGTAGTATCTGCGAAACAGTCACGTGTGTTGAATGTAAGATGACCACGGACGCATCTCAGCCGCATACATGCGATCCTGACATCCTCGAATCGGTTAAGATGCTCGAAGAGTCAAGCAAGCCATGTCCGGCATGCGGGGTTCCCATCTATAAGATCAGTGGATGTCATCAAATGTTTTGCACGAAATGCCATGCATCGTTTGATTGGAGAACTCTCAAGATCAATAACGGAACAGTTCATAATCCGCATCACGCGGAATGGCTACGCTCGCAACGCAATCGCCCAAGAGAACTGCAGGACATTCAATGTGGTCGCGAAATTGATATTGATAACGCACTACAATGCATTGGACACATGGAAACGAGAGTTTTGGAAAAGCGACGCGAGCTTTCGAAGGAAAAGGTAAGAGAATATGGTCGTATTGTCAATTACATATTCGAATCTCTACGCGTCGCAATTCACCACAACCATGTCACGATCGTGTCATTGGGTCGCGATCGCTATAGCCATCAGACCAACCAAGATCTTCGAGTCAATCTACTACTAAAGCGACTGCCCGAAGAAGAGTTCCGTCGTCAAATTCAAAAGAACGACAAGGCTAACTCAAAGCGAAATGAGCTACTACAGATCGTTCTGACGTATCGCGATGCCATCACCGATCTGGCGTGGCCGTTTATCATTGACGGGCGAGACAAAACGCTTGATGAGTGGGAGCAACTCTACCGCGACATTAGAGCGCTTGAGGTCTATATCGATCAATGCTTTAGCACCATCGCGAATGTATATGGTTCCGTTTGCCATTCCATCATGAGCGATCGTGCGATTCGTTAAGCACTACGTTGTAGGCCGGCTCTGATTCCACCGATCAGAGCAGAGTGCTTAATGCTCTTTTTTTTGAGATTGAGCGTAAAATAGCAGGCAGGAACTCATTAATATATAAAGCATGATTGACAGCATCTATCATATGGTAGCTATCATGGGCGCCATTCTAAAGCTTATCGTTTTCGTTGTTGATATGCTGCCGACTATTCTTCGCCCGATTAGAAAATCGGTTGTTTGTCCCATGCCAGATGAAATACGTGTCTTAATGCTAAAAAAAGAATGCCGAGAGCTAATCCTTAAGGGGAGAAGCATCTTTCACGCTATGCTTCAATTGGAACGAGAATATAGAAATAGCGACGATTCACAATTACCCCGACTCATTGCTCAATTTGACATACTGGAACAAGAATTTGCAGCCATTGAAGCTCGGGTGGATCAAATCGAAGCTCAGGCGATTCAACTCGAAAATCGGGTGGCTCGACGTCAAAATTGAACAATCGCTAACCAAAATATATCTTGCGGCATCTTACAACAATGAACATTCTTCTCACCATTGTGCTGCAACCAATCGAATGGGTTCTACTCGCGATTTGGGCGATGGGAGCATTCCTCATGTTCATTGCGCTGATCGACATCATTGAAAGCCACTATCGCATGTA
>JACCDW012044076.1_pt1 | contig 10680 bp, 13 predicted proteins | sample 7449781 | NCBI WGS metagenome assembly JACCDW01 (sample SAMN15323449, study PRJNA562643) | freshwater metagenome | isolation source: river surface water | place: USA:Blue River Watershed | collected 2017-08-18
CAGATCGCCAGCGGATAAATGCCGCAATTGAATTATTGCGATTCGACCCAATTCCCCCTACTGCCAAGCGTCTAACTGGGCGAAGTGATTATCGAATCAGGGTCGGAAAATATCGGGTGATCTACGCTTTTGAGGGAAAGAAGTTGGTAATCGTCATAATCGATATTGGACATCGCCGAGACATATACCGAAAAAAATAGATCTGCTGGCTGACTATATTTTTTGTGATTACTCTGCGTATAACACTTTTCCGTTTATTTACTTCCGAAATCTCCTTGCAGAATTTAAATTAGTTCCATGCTGTGGAAAAAATGTTCACTGTGTCTCAAACAAAATGTAGGTTTGAAATGTGTCTGCACAATGGAAAATCGTCATGTATCGAGATGAGGAAGGTTTCTCTCCCTTCTTGAACTGGCTACATCACGAAGAGAATCCAGAGGTGCGGGCAATCGTTTACAAATATTTCGCTTTTCTCCTCACAAAAAAGGGTACTGGAATCATCGGTTCCAAATACCTAAAGCCTCTTGGTGATCATCTCTTTCAATTGCGCATTAAGGAATACGCAGACGACCAACAGATCAAGTTCCTAATCAGGATATATCTCTGTTTTGACTTCACTCAAGGGGTTCATATTTTGAGCGGATATAACAAGGGACTGGATGACAGTCGTGAAAGGCAATCTCGAGAAATAGTAAAGGCTCGACAACTACTACAGAAATGGATGGAGACCAATGAAGCACTTTGAAATCAAAGATTCTGAAGGTACGGATTTGCTTGAGTACTTTGCCAAAATTCGCGAAGGATTCTCCCCAGAAGAATTAACGCGCCATAACGTTGCCGGCGCAGTGCTCGTAGCAACTTCTTCCATAGTTATGAGACGAAACTATTTAGGGCTAACACAAGAGGAGCTCGCAGCCCGATGCGGTTACACAATAAGGACGATCAGCGCTATCGAGAACAACGAGATGACGCCTTCATTTCATCGCGTAGTTCGCGTTCTCTACGAATTAGGCTACGAAATCGAGCTAAAGGATCGGGGCCAAAACTAGCTACGTTTACACCGTTCCGAACAGTACTTAACTCGCTCCCAATCACGGGCCCACTTCTTGCGCCACTCGAATTCGCGTCCGCAATGCGCACAGACTTTTGGTGGGAATCCGTTCTTAGTCTTCGCCTTCACATACCCACCTTCACTTTGATTTTTATCCGCCATAAAGATACTTGAGTCGTCTGTAATACGCATTTTGAAGTTACTCTGCGTGAATCTATATTTTCTGCAAACTCTTCTAATTCACATTAATTCGCGCTTGGATTGAATTTATGGCTGTGGAGAACGAGGGAAAACTGTCATCTATGTTCCTTATTTTGATGACATGTATTCCATTGGTCATGTCATGATGTATGTCGATAAATCGGGGCGCAATCATTTTGAAGAGTGGTACCTAAAGAAACTTGACTTAGAGTCACAAGGTCTCGTCCGCGAAGCAATAAAACAACAACTTATTGTTCGTGGCCGAAGTCTGATTGATACTTTATGGTTGAAGTCGGTATACCCAGATCTTTATCAGCTCCGCATTAAGAAATCTCGTAAGCCTCAACGCATCAAAATCTTGCTGAGAATTTATCTCTGTTTTGATATTGACAATCAGATCGTACTTCTCAGCGGATATAACAAAGGGATAGATACCTCTAGAGAGTTACAAAGCCATGAAATAGAAAGAGCCCGCAAGCTACTCAACGATTGGAGAGAAGGTAATGGAAGAACTACAAGTGCAAGCACCTTACTTAGCTAGTTTCAACGACCTCCTATTGGAGGCTCAATCTCGATATACCGAAAAAGATTGGAGACGTGAAAGAGTTTATACAACGCTACACAAGGTCTCGATTGCGCTAGAGCTGAGAAGGAAGCTTCTGAATATTCACCGATCGGAGTTGGCGGAAATGGCGGGACTTTTCCGAAGAGAAATTGTTGCGATGGATCTCGTCGATTATTACCCAAGCTTCGACAAGGTCGTTGAAATAGCTGACATTCTCGGTTTCGAGATAGTCATACAAGAACGGAAATCGTGAGCAAGTTGCTATCGATTCTTTAGTAGCATTCCGCCATGACTAATGAGAACCCAGAAGTTATTGATATTCAGCCCCAACAACTCGCCTCAGTTCAAGCCCGCCTCGGTTCATTCTTATTGGACCTTGGCTTGATGATCGTGACGCTCTTTATTGGTTGGGTTATCTGGAATCTCTTTACATGGAAGACTGGCCAGACACCAGCTAAGCGACTACTACAACAGGTTGTTGTTGATGCGAAAACGGGCGAAGTATTTACCTGGTCACGTATGGCGCTCCGCGAGTTTGCCGTCAAAGGCGCAGCAGGAAACATCATTGGCGGCGCTACAAATGGAATCTCTTTTGTGGTCGATAGCCTCTTTGTATTCCGCGAAGATCGCAGAACTGTTCACGACTTAATCGTGGGCAGTAAAGTGATTCAGCTGTAGTTACTTTCCTACTGTTACTTTTTCAGCGAAGACAAATCTAAGCACTACTTGATTTGTGGGAATTGACGTTGTTCTACTAAACGTCGTTGATGCCGTCTTGATGAGATCTGGGTAAGCCTTCTCTAATTTCTGACTTAACGACAGAGCCCTTGAAACCGCCTGATCGGGAGTCTCCATTTTCTCGCTGTAACTTCCTACAATTTGCACATAAACCACCGTTGCATCTGGAGCTAACCCATTTTGCTCAAGGAAATCTTTGATAATGGTTGGTATGTCTGGCAGTTGTTCATTCTCGATGAGAAGACTAAGAGGGTCTTTCACCACTCTTGAGTATGAATAAACTGTATTTTGAGATGTTTCTGCCGAACCATTCTTGAAAAAATTTCCATTAGGTACGAATGTGATTGTTGCCAAAAATATAACCATCAGACCGACAAGTAAGTCGGTGTACATCCATCCAGCAAGCCCTGACAAATCGTCCTCTTCCGGCTTGATTAATTGGCTTGAGTTCACTCTTTAGTTACCTTCAAAATTGAGCCTAGTCGCTTGTGAAACGAAGTAACTTCACTTTGAATTTCTTGTAGCTCTGGCTGCATTTTCACGGAACTCCGTAAATTTGCTGCTGCTAAAGCTATAGCTTCCGTCGCTGAGGTGAGATTTCTTAGAGCCTTGGCCAAAGATTCATCGACACCTTTCTTCGACACGCCACGAGGTGTTGAGAAATATGATTGGATCTCAAGGGAAATAACTTTTCGCTCCCTGTCGATGATTGCTTGCTCTTTTTCCGCAATCGAGCGACCAATGTTAAGGAAAGTGGTACTAAAGATTGTCAGTGCAATGATGAGAATGATGATCCAGAAATCCAACTCTGCAACATTTCCGATCCGCCACTTAGGATCTAGAAATCCATAACCGTTTTGCCAAAACTCAAGAAAGTTGACGGGAGCAGCAGCATTCGTTGAAGTGAACTCAGCAAACTTGGTTGTGGCTTCACTAATTGCCTTCCAAGTAATACCAACCGGAAGAAAAACTGTGACATTTCGAATGATTGCCATGTACCTCGCTAACTTGATTTGTACGCTGCCTGATGTTGCTTGAGGACGTGGAAGATTTTCGTCAGGATCCAAACTTGACCAGAAGTCCATGGAAGAAGAAGTGTTGATGGCCTGAGTTACGGAGGCCAAGTAGGGATCTTCTTCGAGACCGTTCTTGAATGACCATTGTTCCAAACGTGACAAGAGAATTTTCTTGGGAATTGCTTTTGACTTTGCCATTTTTATCCCTTGATTATCTGAATCTGGTTACTGGTTGTAGCAAGTGTGACAGCAGTCTTAGCATCAGGATCGTAGATTTCGATCTGATAGTCGAGATTGGGATAGGCCACATATACGTTATTTGGTGCGTTCTTACTGAAATAAACAACCGAGCCGTCTGGATTCGATAGTGATACTCCCTCGGCTTGATTACCCGCTTGAAGTGTGGAGTTATAAGCATCGGTTTCTGCATATGTTGCAATTACGCGGAATTTAGGTTCAGTACTTCCGCAATCCATACCTTTAGGGATGTACCTGACAAATACCTGGCCGGGAGTAGTTGCGTTAATCGAGTATGTTGCATCTTTCACGGGGCCAGTCCAATAAGCAACGATTTTGTTCTCGGCAATAAGTGTCCGAAGTTCCTTTTCGCTGAGGCAAACTCCACCTGATGTTTGGGCTGCGAGAGTGGTCCTTTCAGCAAGCCCGGGTGATAATTGGTTTGCGACACCAAATGTGAAAAGGCTAGAAATCAGCGCCGTAGCAATAATTAGGATAAGGAAAAACTGCTTGTTGTGTTTTTCAGGTTCAATGGTGAGTGGAAAACCTTGTTCGACAATTGATTCTGGTTTTACATCTTTGACACGAAGTTTTCGGGTGGTGCTGGATTTTGTGGAACTAGGTTTTGCTGATTTTTTAACCATTTAGTTTTTCACTCCAAACAGGATCATTGATGTTCCCTTGATGCCTTCTGGGCATTTACCGAATCGCATCGTTCCGGATGGATAGATGCAAACCTCCACTTGTGAAAAAACAGCAAGAATCGAATTCTGAGTTGAATTACTTACCCCGCCCGCAACGAGATTTCCTTTACCGTTTCCATTGGTAGTCCCGCCTGAAACAATTGTCACCGTACCTGGAGGACCTTGTGGGCCAGGAGGACCAGCGGGACCTGTCGCGCCTGCGGGGCCTGCAGGACCAGCGGGGCCAGCGGGGCCAGCGGGGCCAGCGGGGCCAGCGGGGCCAGCGGGGCCAGCGGGACCTGTTGCACCAGCGGGACCAGCAGATCCATCTTTTCCATTTGATCCGTCGCGACCGTTCGCACCATCTTTTCCAGCGGGGCCTGCAGAACCGTCTTTTCCGTCACGTCCCGGTGCGCCATCTTTTCCATCTGCACCATTCTTACCGTCCGCACCATTTCTTCCATCAACACCGTCGCGACCATTAACACCATCTTTACCTGCAGGACCAGCTGGACCCGCGACTCCTTGTGGGCCAGGTGCGCCATCTTTTCCATCTTTACCTGGTGCGCCATCTTTTCCATCTTTACCTGGTGCGCCATCTTTTCCGTCTGCACCGTTTTTTCCGTCAACGCCATCGCGACCAGGAGGTCCAACAGGACCTTGCAAAACTTGTTGTCCTGGAGCATTTGAAGAATTCCCATTTCCTGAACTATTTGAATAAACAACTTGCCCTGGTGGACCTTGTTCACCGCGTTCGCCCTTATCGCCTTTTTCTCCCTTGTCACCTTTCAAACCTTGGATACCTTGCGCGCCAGTATCACCTTTTTCACCTTTAGGACCTTGTGGACCAATTGGTCCTTGCGGTCCAGCGACACTATTTCCGTTGCCATTTCCGTTGTTCTCTCTAACAATTATGGTTTCGCGAATAACGTCTCTACCTGGAGGACCTTGTTCGCCACGATCACCTTTTTCACCTTTAGCACCAGGCTCACCTTTATCGCCCTTTTCACCTTTTGCACCTTGTTGTCCTGGTTCGCCTTTTTCACCTTTCGGGCCTTGTGGTCCGACTGGTCCTTGTAAGCCATTCGCATTGCCTAGTGGAGAAGGTGATTGTGAAGGAAAAGGTTTCCCATTATTTGCATCTGAATTTTCGGAAGAAGGATTATCGTTACAAACAACAGATAAATTGCCAGAAGCATTTACGGTTACAGATGTAATTTTCTGATTATTCGGACAAGTGGCGGTGCCAGGATTTATTCCACTTGTAGGTCCAGTTGGAACAATTAAATTCAATTGATACTCATTAGGTCCAGACAATTTTTCGAAACTTGCAGATGGTGTTGGACCAGTTGTTATATTTACGATTGGTGAAATTGAAGGCGATACTCCATCTTTTCCTTTTGGAATTGAGAGGTTTAGGTCATAAGTGTTTGAAGTTCCTACTTTTTTGAATTCTCCACTCGCTGCATCATTATTTGCAACACTCGAAATATTGATTGCGCCAAGTAAGGGAGAATCTCCGTCTCTTCCTCTTTGAAGAGTGAAATTCAATATTGCTTCCGTATCAGTACCGACGTTGACTACGTTGGGAGATTCGCCTTGTACAACACTTCCTATTTTTACTTTTCCTGCTGGACCGACAGGGCCTTGAATTCCTTGAGGCCCTCTTTCACCTGATCCACCTCCTGTACCTCCTCCTCCACCTGAAGCTCCATCTTGTCCATTTGCTCCATTCTCACCTCGAGGGATAACGAAGTCCAAAACAACTTGATTTCCTTGTTGTTGCATTACAACAGATGCTTCTGCGCCTGCGGGTGCAGTAATTGTCTTTCCGATCTTGAAATTAGTAATCGCTCCACCAGATGAGTTGCTTGATGTTCCTGCTGGACCAGGAGGACCTTGTGGTCCTTGCGCACCAGTTTCACCTTTTGCACCTTGAATACCTTGTGGGCCCTGTGCTCCTTGCGGTCCAGCTGGTCCTTGGGGACCAACTTGGCCCTGAACACCTTGAATACCTTGTGGGCCCTGCGGCCCAATTATTTTTGTGACGACAGTTGAAGTGTTGGTATTCCCGGTACCCGTTGCAGAAGTAGAAGTTACTTTTGTTGGCGTGACAACAATGACATTTGATGAAAGGGCTGTGCTTGATGTTGTCGATGTTGTTGAAGTTCCTTTAGTTCTTACTGGCCCCTTGACTCCAGAAGTTTTAGTGGTTGTAGCTTTTGTTGTCGAAGTTGACCCATTTACGACAGACACAGGACCTTTGACTCCCGATGTTCCGATGGTTTCGGCAGCATAAGAAATTCCGGAAGCAACAACCGTGAATGTTGTCAGGACTGCAAGAAATCGCAGCTTTGCCCCGAAAGACTTCATGACCTCAGGGTCCTAGAGCCTCTCATGGGACTCAATTTTCAGGTTGGGTAAACCCAACCTTTCAAGGGTATGAAAGTCAGATTTTGTGGGAAAACCAGCGCTTTTGATGTGATGATGAGCGCGTGGAGAACATCAAGGTTCTGGTGGTCGAGGACGATGCTTTCAGTCGTGTAGCTTTGATGGACGCGCTCAAACTCCAACGTCTCCACGTTGTCGCGGGTGTCAGCACCGCAAGAGAAGCTTTGGAAGCGCAAAAGAAATTCGATCCCTCGGTCGCAATTTGTGATCTCGATTTAGGCGTGGGGCCAACTGGCCTGGATATTGCTCAGGTTCTTCGTCAGCGAAATCCGAAGATTGGAATTGTCATGCTAACAAGTTATCGAGATCCTCGATTAGCAGGCTCGGATTTGCCACCTCTGCCGCAAGGAGCAATTCTGTTGAATAAACGTGAGTTACAAAGCATGTCCTCAATCGTGATGCAGATTATTGCCGCAGCCACCAGCCCACTAAAGAAACGTAAGGCTGATTGGTCCAAGTCTCACATGTTTCAATCCTTATCCGATACTCAAATCGCAATTCTGATATCGATTGCAGATGGAGTCCCTACATCAAAGATTGCCGAAGAACGAGGGGTAAGCGAACAAGCAATCGAAAAAACAATCGGTCGAATCTGTAAGAATCTCGATATCCCTCAATTGAAAGACAAGAATCAGAGGATTCAAATCGTAAGAGCATTTTTCTATGGCGCAGGAAGAGAAATCTGATGCTTGAAGCGGGATTTCTCAAATGGCGTTACTTTGCAATTTTCTTACCAATACATGCCATTATCGTGCTTTTCTTATCAGCGCCGGCGAATAAGGTTTCAACGAATTTATCGAAGTGGCTTCTCGTAGTTGTGGGCTCTTATGCAATAACAGCAATTCCGTTTGCTCTCGCCATGAATTTCAAATGGATTACCGAAGACGGTCGGCGCGAATTCATCGCACTTATTTTCATCGGAATGGTCAGAGGCTTTGCAATCCTTGACATTGGATTACTTCTCGATCTCCCGCAGGTAAAGCCTTATTTACTACGGCCTCTGAATTCCGCCGTAAATATGCCTTTATGGTTCATGATGCTTCGATTCCTTATCGGCTCTCGAAATGAATTCAAGGAATTATTTAACGAGCTTTATGTCCGAAATATTAAGGATCGAGTGAGCAAGGTCGTTCCTGCTAAAGGCAAGGTTCAAGAAAGTGAAATTTCACAAATCGAGGCGCGCGTTTTAGAAACTCTGGAACCTTTGCGAAAGAAAATTGAGTCTTTGTCAGGTACGGAGATGTCTCTTGAGGACCTTGAGCGTGAAAAAATATTGATTCAGTCTTTTATCGAAGAGAAGCTTCGGCCTCTTAGTCATGATTTGTGGCGACAACAGAAAATCAATCCGCCAAAATTGCACTACGTCCGAAATTTATTTCGAGTTACATTCGTTACTAAATCGCAATTTGGATACGCCATTCTTCCCTCTTTTGTTTTTGGAATTGTTGGCGCATCAACTTTTGAAAGTTTTTCTTTTGCGTGGAGGCACTCTTTGCTACATCTCGTAATCCAAGTAATAGTTTTCCTGGGTTATGAATACCTTTACGAGCGAGTGAATTCTCTTCGAAAGTACTTGAATATATCTGCAATATTCTTGTGTGTTTCAATTCCATATGCTGTGGATCCACTTTTCCTGGCAAATTATCCGTCATCAAGTGCAAATTCCGCTGCTGAAATAGTTGCTGCTGGCTGGTTCTTATTGCTTTCCCTGACGTTTTCGATTGCTAAAAGTCAGACCGATTTTCGGAAAGATCTCATCAATTCATTATTGATTGACTTAGAGAATTCTCCTCCAGTGAACAATAAAGACTCAGAGCTCGCAGGAAAGTATGCAAGATATTTACATGGGGATATTCAATCCACTCTAAGTTCGACCCAGATGCAACTTCAGCAGGCTTCCGAAAAGGATGACCTCACGCTTGGAAAATCTAGTATCGAAAAATTGGCCTCTGTACTCAGAAGAGATCACCATGACTATGTAATCGGCGAGGCAATCTCACCTATTTCTAAATTCCAACAAATAATCGACGCTTGGGACGGAATTGCCACAATTTCCATCGACGTGGACGAAGGCCCTTTCTCCGATGCTGCATCTCTCAAGGTTGCAGAAGTAATTGAAGAACTAGTCTCAAATGCGATTAGACATGGCGGTGCCACCGAAATTAATGTACAAATAATGTCTAGGGAAAATGATGCGAGAGTAATATTCAGAGAAAACGGCAAACGATTAGAAAAGGGCCGCAAAGGACTAGGAAGCTCAATGCTGAAAGAATCTACTCTCCAAATGTCACTAGAGCGCGACGGTAGTTACAATATTTTAGAGTTTATTGTTCCAACTTAAGGAGCTCCAACAACAACTGTCGCGTCACTAGTATTGAGGGCCGCGTTGAATGTATCTATAGTTTTAGCGTTAAATTTTGGACCATACATCATGTTTTTCTGGTTCCCATATTTATACGAATTAACTGAAGATAACTTTCCACTTGTATTCGGAGTTAAAAGGCTAAAGGCACTTAGCCAAGGCCCTCCCGAAGCACCACCCGTCATGTTGCATGACAAACCCCAAGTTGTATTTGATGTTCTTGAGTCTTCGTTTACCGGATTCATGCAGTAAACAAGTTCGGCACCGGAGTATGGTGTTGAGGCGGGATAACCGAATGCACTTGCAGCTGCTCCTTTTGTAAGACCAGAGACCTCTAAATCGTAAGCCCCCAAAAGTTCAACAAGACTAGCGTTCTTGCCGCCAGTTTTTAGAACAGCAAATCCCCAGTCATGTTGTGTAGCAGATGTAGTAAAAGCAATTTGCGAAGTAAACCCAATGTGGGCCACGAGGGAAACTGCCGCCCAACATCCGTAAAGTGTTCCTGAGCATCTTTCACCGGGCAACTCATCATAATTTGGAACATAAATAAAGTTAGTCACAAATTGCGCTGTCACGTTATCAAATACACAGTGCCCAGCAGTTAAGACAATTGACCTATCGTTGTTTGGGTCATCTTTCACGACAGATCCGGAACAAACATAGTTTTTAACTCCCACAGAGAAGAAGACTTTGCCTGTGGCGTTTGCAGGTTTTCCACCCGATGTCCATGAAGACCCAGAATTTCCCGAAGAAACATTTCCCGTGCTTTTACCTCTTACTGAGTCGACAAGTTTTCCAATCTTTGCACCAGGCTCAAATTGGAAATCGCGAGGGATCGCATTTGCCATTCGCTCTGCTGTCCAGTACCCAATCGCGTTCTCATTGGGAACGCCTTTCGGATTAGCAAGAGCTGGGGAAACAACTCCAAAAACGAGGGCAAGGGCTGCGAATGTTGCTGCCAGGCGATTTCTCATAGGAAAGAGGGTACGCCTCATCTCCACCACTTGTCACGCCTCAGGGTTGTTAAAGCTGATTACGCAGTAGGCGCTTCAGCGAGATCTTCCGGTGTATCAGGAAGAGCTTCGCGTGGCATACCTTTGAAGGTGAAGGTTTCTTTTCCTTCGTCACCTTCAACATCAATCAGAATAATCTGACCACTCTTTACTTCACCGAAGAGAATCTTCTCGGATAGCGCATCTTCGATTTCGCGTTGGATTGTGCGGCGAAGAGGACGAGCACCAAGAACGGGGTCGTAACCGCGCGCTGCAAGCACTGATTTAGCGCGTGAAGTGAGTTCGATTCCCATGTCCTTCGCCTTCAAGCGAGTCTCAAGGTTTGCGACCATGAGATCAACGATCTGGATGATTTCATTCTCA
>JACCDW010609771.1_pt1 | contig 10679 bp, 11 predicted proteins | sample 7449781 | NCBI WGS metagenome assembly JACCDW01 (sample SAMN15323449, study PRJNA562643) | freshwater metagenome | isolation source: river surface water | place: USA:Blue River Watershed | collected 2017-08-18
ACACTTATTTTCTATCTTAATGGTCAACAAGTAAGTACACATACTGGCATAACATTTAGTCAGTACTTGAGTGGCTCAACAGAACATGTTGGGCGGGCTGATAATTTTTGGTTTGGACCATTACCAGTGGTCTGTGCATATAGTGTTGCCCTGACGCCAGCACAAATGCTCCAGAACCACAATGCAGTCTGGAGCAGATATGCTGCTCCATCATCAGGTGCAAGTGTTTTGGCTGTGGCCAGAACATTAGCTACAACATTTAGCGGTCAAACCATTGCACCAACCTCTGCTGGCTCTCTGACAATTAATTCACAGGCCGTGGGCAACTATGAGTACTCTGTGAGAGGAACAACTACGGTTTCATCATTTACTGTAAGTGACTGGTTCACAAGTAATCGTGATACTGTGAGCTCATGGATTATTGTGAATGGTGACCTAACAATTGACGCGGGTCAAACAATTATACCATCTGAGCGCAAACTATTTACAGTAGTTTATGTTACTGGAAATCTGGTTGTCAATGGAGCAATATCAATGACGGGGCGGGGAGCAAATCACAGTGGAACAGGAGCATCAGGTGGTGCAACCACAGCAGTTGCAATTCGCATCGGCACAGGTACTTTTAGTGCAGTTACGAATCCTGAGATTCCAGCCACTGGTGGCGCAGGCGGTGCGGGTGTTTCAACAACTGGAACTAATAATGGTGTTGCCGGCTCAGGAGGTGGAACAGGTGGTGGCGGCGCAGGATATAGATTTTTAGGGGGTACAAGTGGTTCTGGTTCAGCGGGCACATGCTTCTCAGGTGGTACTGGCGGCGGAGCAACTGCAAGTGCAAGTGCAGGGACAGCTGGAAGTGGCGGCGCTAATGGTGGCGCAGGAGGCCTAGGTTTGCCGGTTGATAGTGCGGCAGTGACTGGAGGAACAGGTAATCCAGGCGGTAATAATGGAACAGCTCAGGCGGGTGGTGTTGGAACAGGAGGCACACTAATTGTTATAGTTGCCGGCTCTCTTACAGGTACAGGGTCTATTGTTGCAAATGGCGTTAATTCTAATCGTATTGGAGGTGGTGCACCCGGTGGTGCATCAGGTGGTGGCTCTGTAACTGTACTATTTGGTACAAACCCGTCTGGTCCAACGACACTTACAGCCAATGGCGGCTCTGGTCAGAGCGGCGGAAATGGAGGAGCAGGTACTGCACGAAAGTTGGCTATTGGCGCAAATTAATTGGGTATAACTGCTCCTAGTGCAAGTACTACATCTGGCGCAAGTTCTAAATCTGGCGACCCTCCTGCTCCTGAACTAAAAGGTGGAAAGTCAAAACGAAAAAGAAGACCTCATCGTAAAACTGTAAGAAGAGGAAAGAAAATCATTAAAAAGTAACCCTAATAGTTTATCATCACAATAATTAGGTCAATGTTTTTAGCCAAGCCTTTGTGCGCTCATAGAGAGCCTTTGTTTTTTCTGGTCGCAACAGTTGGACGCGTCGTCCATCCTCCGCAGTCACTATTTTAGAGGTCGGGTCATAGGAGGTAAATGGACCCTTTACTTTTAATGTGGTGCCGGCCAAGGACTCATCCGTATGGATGGAGTCTCCTGGAGGGATAACGCCTACTAAATCACCCGCCGAGGTGACATAATAGGCATCCAGAACGACAGAGACAGCATTAGTGAAGCAAATACAAAGGCACTCCGTCATCTCGTGGGTCCTCAAAGTGTTTGGAGTAGGTGGCGTAGGCCACAGGTGGAACAGGCTTGGATCTTGTGGCATTAAAGGAGCGACCATCCCGCGGTAGCCAGAAGATACGGGATGTACCGCCAAACTTGGCTGCCAAATCATAGCACTCTTGGCGGCGAGCCTTGGCCGCGTGCGTTGCATCAATGATGACGGAGAGGCCGCGCGCCAGGACCGCCTCTGCCGCCTTCAGCGTCTTGGCCCTTGTTCCACATGCGTCACCTTCAATGTGCACATGAAGACCACCCTCCTTCTCTGACAGCTTGCGGGCGAATGAACTCTTACCACTTCCTGGATTGCCAACCATTATACTAACTGTTGGTACAAGTGGTGCATCCGGAACGCGAGGCATTGGAAACACATCCAGTGGCTCATGGAAGGTAGCGCCAATGGCTTCGGCGAACTTACGGTCACAGTCGGACCAGCGGTACGGCGGATAGTCACTGGTCGGCCCTGAGGCATCGCCGCAGAAGTGGATTTCAAGGCCGAGACCAGTCAGATGAGCCTTGCCACAGTAGTAGTTCCACATGCTTGGGCTCGGTTTCCTGTAAGGGCTCTTGTCGCCAGTGGCGGCAATAAGTGGAACACCGAGTTCATTAGAGACCCAGTCAAGCTTGTCGCGCACGGCCGGCGTATAGTACGCCTGGTGGGTGACAATTAGGAGATTGTAGCCTTCGGCGCGCAGGGCCTCCAACTTGGGCCGAACAGCTGGCAGGAGAAGAGTGTCAGCGACGGAGCGGCTATAAAGCTGGCCTGAGCGACTAAGCACCAAGGTGCTATCCAAGTCAAAGAGGAAGAACTTGTTGCCTTTCGGCTCTGGCTTGGGTCCGAATGTCTGCATTGAGTTTACGAGAATGTGTGGCTGTACCTAGCAGTTAGAATAATTCAATTTTTCTTTGGTCTAACTATTAGAAAATGACCGATGAATCCGGTCCTATTAATAAGGGCAAATACTGGCGAACAGAGTTTGAGGGTTTGAAGCCATATGTAATAACTACATATAATAATGGATATGAAGATTATCATGAAATGGAATACTACCTTGTGCGGCGATTCAGCGATGAAGATGAAAATGACGAGGGTCTAACATTTATAGGCAAGGACTATGTTGTTCAAGTGACCAAATTAGATAATAAGGCGGTTACTTTTTTTGCAGTATATAGTCGCCGAGTATATGTGGACGATGAGGGAAAGGAGAGCTTTGAGGGGTGGAATGAAGCCTTTAATGCTGATATTTCTGGCTCATACATGAACGAATATGAATATGAGGCTATAACTGAGAATTTTACTTTTACGAAGGAGCAGGTTAACAGTGGTGTAGATGAAAATGGCGATAAGTTTGAGATATATCAATTAAAACCGAGGCCACAAGTTCCAAAGGAGTCCATTTTGTTGCCATCAATGAGGCCGATGCGTAATGCAATTGTGGCGGAAGTGGGACCAGAGGCAGCAGTTGCGCGTATTCAAAATGTTGTTAGGGCACAGGCGCGTAATCGTCGCCGACATGCATTAATAGGTCTTTCAAGGTCACTAAAAGCGCGCCAGGAGGCTGCATCAAAGAAAAATAAGGGCGGGGGTAGAACACTTAAAAAACGGCGCACTAAAAGTAGAAGAAATGGGTTGCGGAGGCTCTAAATTGAAAGCTGCAGTTGAGAAAGCGGGTGAGGAGATGGCCGTTGCGGCAGTTGAGGCTGGCACCGAGCTGGCTAAGGAGGCAATCAAAGCTGGTACTGAACTTGCCAAAGAGGCAGTGGATGCAGCAAAAGAGGCGGCTAAAGATGCAGTCGAGGATGCAAAGAATGCAATTACAGATGCTGTGAATAAAGAGGATGAGGTTAAGCAAGCCCAGTTCACTTTTAGTGAGGTCCTTGGAACTGCTGGGCAGCCAACTGGCATTCAGGTAACGGCTCCCATTCGTCGTCAACTAACTGTTAAGACGGTTGAGATTGAACAAGCTACGGCACATCGTGACGAACCGGCACATCGTGACGAACCGGCACAGCGTGAGCCAGCTACTACAGAGGAAATACCAGTACCAACTGCAGATAAACTTTAAAGACCAAACCGACCTTTAGTGGCATTCCAATTTGAAGTAATTTGAGCATCCGTCAAATTAGAATTCCAGTACTTATATGTCGCGACTTCTCCCGTCATATAAGCACCCGAACCCATATTTGTGGCTGTAGCAACACCTAGATGATAGTAAAGTGGATATGAAAATGCTGCTGGATTCTGCCGACCAGTTGTGATTCCAGTGACTTTCACGCCATCAAAGAACCCATCTAAAAATGTTGCACTTGCATTATATCGCCAAACAACCTGATGCCAGGTGTTGCGACTAACCGCTGCGGCTAAGTTGAATGATGCAATACCGCCGTTCCATATTCCACACTTAAGTACACCATTCGCCATCTCAATTTGACTGTCAAACCATCCGCCATCTGGAGTTGTGCTGCCCTCTTCAACTAAAATACAACCATTAGAGCCTGCTGCGGAGTTTGGCAAACGGACCCAAAGCTCCTTTGTCTCACTCCAGTTATTTGAGCCAGCTGCCGTCGCCAAACTAAGTGTATTAAATCCATAATTACTTGCAGTTGCCGTAAATTGTATTGACCCGCCACTTATAGGGGTTGAATTATTGAACTGGTAAAAGTATGCCGCATTACTGCTAATGTAGTTGGATAAGTACTTTGTTGTTGCATTTACATTACTTTGTCCAGAGTATTGCGCATCTAAGTATATAAGTGGTACGGGACCAACTTGGACCGGACCTTGCTGCGACACAGCACGACCGTAGCCAAATGCGCCGCCTGTTGCACCAACAAACGGCATATCTAACCTGGGCACCTAAAAGTTGGCCGCGTCTTAACCCTAAGAAATGGCGTTTGTTGCAGCGATGAATGCTGCCCCACAGAGGACCACCGGTGTTAATGGAGCAGATGTGTATACTGCAGACGGAATGGGCGATGCCCGCGTTGCCGCATATACAAGCCTTGTCCGTGGCCTGAGCCGTGATGACATTAAGGGATTTATCACAAAGGCTGTCGCGGAGGGCCAGGCGCGTGGTCAGGAAGCCGCCTATGAGCGTGACCTTTGGCTCATCGCGTTTCAGGGGCGTGATGTGCGCGGTGGAAAGGGTGAGCGCACTGCAGCAATCACAATGTTCCAAGAACTCTGTCTGCAGTTTTCTAGGCATATGGAGCCAATGCTCCGCATTTGGGCCGAGTACGGCTGCTGGCGTGACCTTTTTGTCATAGCCAGTGAGAATGCAGCACTAGAAGACTGGGTACTAAAGGTCGTCTCTGAGCAGTTCTGGGCGGATTGGACTAACCATAAGGCCGGCAAGCCTTTCTCTCTTCTGGCCAAGTGGATGCCTCGTGAGGGATCCTCCCTGGATGATGGTTTCGTTGCCAAGCTCAGTCAGGTAATGTACCACACGCTCCGCAATCCTACAAGTCGTCATGCAATCTATCGACGCCATGTTGCCAAGCTATCGGCCGCCCTCAAGGTGGTGGAGCAGAACATGTGTGGGGGAACTTGGGCCGAGATTAAGCCTGGCTCTGTACCAGGTCGTTGCCTGAACCTGAACAGGAAGGCATTCCTGAATGAGAAGCTGAAAGGAAGTGGAGAGCGAGTGCTTTCTGAAGACCGCAGGACCTGTGCTGCCAACTTTAAGGAGCATCTGGCTGCAGTGATTGCAGGTCGGGCAACAGTGAAGGGTGCGGAGACGGTGTTCCCTCACACAATTTGTAAGCAGGTTTCTGGTCATCCTATGCCTCAAGGTGAAGAGATGCAGCTACTGGAAGCGCAATGGGCTGCGATTCGCGACAAGGTGGCGGCGGCGGGTGCAATGGGTCGCGTGGTGCCGATGTGTGACTTCAGTGGGTCCATGAGCGGCACGCCGATGGATGTGAGCATGGCACTGGGAATTCTACTGAGCGAGGTGAATCACCCTATATTCAAAAATTACATGCTCTCTTTTGATGCTGAGCCACATTGGATTAAGTTCCGTGAGGACATGAAGCTAATTGAGAAGTGTAATGAAGCTAGACGTCATGGTCAGGGTCTGAACACTAACTTTGAGGCTGCAATGCAGCTTGTTCTGAATCGGCTCGTAGAGCACTCGGTGCCTGCATGCGAAGCGCCAGAGGACATTGTAGTGTTTACCGACATGGGCTTTGATGCGGCATGTAGGGGGCAGACTGGCCAGTGGGCAACACTTGTGACAAACATGAAGAAGCGTTTCCGCGCAGCAGGTTATGTGATGCCACGCCTAGTCATCTGGAATCTGCGTGCAGCGTACAAGGAGTATCATGCTCGGGCGGACGAGGAGGGTGTGCTGATGCTGAGTGGATGGAGTCCGTCTGCTATGAAGATTATCATGCAGGGCATCAAGGTCCAGACACCGTATGAGGGCATGCGTGCAGTGCTGGATGATGCGCGCTATGATGCTGTTCGCGCAGTGCTGGCTTAAAGAAGAATAAACAGTTATGATTGGGTGGATGCCCAAGTCCTCGTTACAGCAACTATATTTTAAAGTAAAACAAGTTGGCACTCTTGTAAGATTCCTTGCAGCAAATTATAATTTTAGGTATAAATTATTAAGGGAATCTGCTGGCGAAAGCCAAGTTCTAGTGTCCGGTTACCCACTTTTAAAAACGAGGACGCCTGTATTTGCAGGAAATTACTAATTATATTATAACTAGTAATTTCTTGATAACAATTAGAAGATGCCAGGGCGAAAAACAATTAGGCGCAGGTATAATCGTAGAAAGACAAGACGCGGTGGGTCATCAAATGAGCCTCCGGGAGTCTATGAGGAACGCGCGTATAGTAATATTGTACGACAGATTGATACAGCAACAATTCCAGATGCTAAAATCCAGGGAATGATAAAGATAATGGAATTTTTGGCAAAATCAAAAACTATATTGCGTAGTCGGTATACTAGACAACAAGTTATGCTTGCAATTCGTACATATAATAATTATTATATGGAGCATGAGGCCAGCCTTAGCGACAAAGTAATTGAGGACTTCCAAGAGGCATATAATGAGTTACACAATCGTATTGAAGATATGGATGCAGCCGAGCGCCCAGGCACTTTGAGCAATAGATTGAATCAGTTGCGACCAGAAAATGTTTTGTTTGAGCCAAGCCCTGACACATCGCTAAATACTGTAAGGCGGCGACTATTTGGCGGCGCAAATAACTCTGAAGCAGTATTTGAAGCTGAAAAAGATAATATGTTTAGCTTAATACATCGTTTTAATAATGCTCAAAATGATAATGCAAGGATTACAATTAGTATTGAATTAATGACTTTTCTTGCAACAACAAGTGAACTTCTTAAGAATGAGCAATTTCGCAAAACTGTTCGGAAAAAAATACAGGAATTTGCGACAGATGCCGCGCCTCATTTGCGTGGCCAGAGGGCGGAGCAGTTTGCCGAGTCACATGACCGGCTCGCTGCGCATCTTGAAATGTTTGACCGAGCTTAAAGACAGACCAATACTAAGGGTCAGGAAGAAGTAATAAGTGCCCTCTATTACGGCTTACTCCCTCTGATTTCATTATTTGTTCACGGCACTATACAAATTAATGAGCAGGGTTGAGGGATATTGGATTTTTGCTTAATAGCAAGAAGATATAACATTTAGTATCCTTGCAGCAATGTTAATCATTGTATTATTGGTTAATTCAACCACTAATTTGACTCCTTGCAGCAACACCTTCAAGTAAGAAATATTCACTATTTCAGTACGAAGGGAGTCAGCTACTGATATGGACCGTTAAAAGTCTGTACTAGTTAAAATGGGGATTTGCCCAAATTGGGCATTTGCCCAAACAAACCCAACTCTCCTTGCAGCAATTCCAACTTACCTGTAAAATAAGTATAAGGGAGGGTGCTTCGCTTTAGTGAAGGATTAGATGCTATTTGTGGCCTCTAATCTTTTATTGTCAAAATCCCATGCAGAACGCATAATATCATGCAAAGTGTATTTTGCCTTCCACCCTAGGACTTTTTCAGCCAATGTGCAATCTGCATATATTGCTGAAATATCGCCAGGTCGGCGTCCAGAAATGATGTGCGGCACAGGTAGTCCTGTTGCAACCTGAAATGCCGCAAGTGCCTCACTAACTGTGATTCCAGTTCCGGAACCCAAATTAAATATGCCAGACTTATTATATACAACGGCTAAGCGATGTGCTGCAGCTAAGTCACATACATGAATAAAGTCACGAATACATGTTCCATCTCTTGTTTCATAGTCATTTCCAAAAACAGTTAGTGCTGGTCTGCGACCAGCTGCAGCAGATACAATTAGGGGTACAAGATTACGACTTGTGGGCGACGCATCCTCACCAATTTCAAGTGTTGGGTGGGCCCCTGCAGGATTAAAGTATCTTAAAAGTACAACCGGCGTCGCAGTTGCCTTGGACCAGTCCTGTAAAATCCTCTCGCACATCTGTTTTGTTGCACCATAAGGAGATGCTGCAAGTTTAAGTGGCGATTGCTCGGTAACAGGAATTACATCTGGCTCACCATAAACGGTGCACGATGATGAAAAAATAAAAGTTCTGCCAGCTGAGACTTTAAGGAGACTTATTAGTGAACTTATGTTATTCTCATAATATAGCAATGGGTCTTGAACCGACTCTTCTACTGACTTGTATGCTGCAAAGTGAATAATTGCTGCAATATTGGGATGCGTACTAAAAATCTGCGCGACTGCTGATTCATCGCATAAATTCACATTAAAAAGATTGGCGCCCAGGCGGGCCTGAATGCACCTAATTGTATTTTGACTGGAGCGCTCAAAACTATCTGCGCCGACTACATCATAGCCATGTTCAAGTAAATCAAGAACAGTATGTGAGCCAATGTAGCCTGCGGCTCCTGTTACTAGAATCTTCATTCTTCTGTGGTTTTGACTTTTAGGCGCTAAGATCATCCGCGCTCAAAGTCAGGCGCACATCAGTTGGCAGATAGTCCAATGGATGCGCGGGGATACTCTCTGCGGGGATTATGAGGTCATGGTTGAACTTGCTGCCATCCCAATGGCGCGCCAGAACCTTTGCTGAATAGCCTGCCCAACCTCCGTCCGTAATACGGACCCAGGTGTTGCAGTTAAAGTATGGCGCTACTTCTCGTGAAGGTACAATTAGGTACTCATCGGGCCTCGGCTCATGATAGTACATGCCGTCATCGCCACCTTCAAAGCCTGGTATCAGAATTTTGTACTTACGCCCGTAGTCAAGTGTCTCCAAGACACGGCCGTGCTTGCCCTCATTTGGGCCTGTGTAAATGTATGCTTGCATTTGTGTGACAACTTTTAGGGTTAGAATTGCCTTCAATTTTTCTTCTCATGCATTGTAGCTGCATACTTGTCCCAACCATGTTTTGCAATGTGCTCCATAGTCCTCATTGTCAGACCAAAAGAGGCTCCCGAGTGTGAATCACGAAGATGCATAGCCGTCATCACATTTGAAATCCAAGGCTCCGAGCTAAACATAAATGACTCGCCCTTGAAGGTCTTCATCTTGTCCCAAGAACCCGTAACAGTCACTGCCTGATAAGCATCATTCAACATATCCGCCTCCCAAGGACTAAGCTGCTTGAACTGTAAAAAACGATTTTCTGCCATATTTATATTATTATATTAAGGTGTTCTTAAGTTACTTGGCTGACAGGGTCCAGTCAACATACTTTGTGAATAAGGTGATATCAATATCTGTCATTCTTTTGATTTCGCGCCCGCAAATTTTGCTAAGGAATGTCAAAGACCAGATGCTCGCAGTAATTTTGTCCCAATTAGGAATTATACTAATGCCGACGCCCGTGTAGAAGTAGCGCTCATAAAGGTTTGTCAGCGATTCCTCCATATAGACCATTAGGTCAGCGAGCGCCTTGGCCGTTGTCTTGATACCAGCCGTGTCAATGGCATTTAGAAGGTCAGTCGCGGCACTTGCAAAGGCACGAACAATATCGTACTGCCCTTGGAGCCGCTTCTGCTGCCGCTTCTCAATGTAGACGCGGCGTGCCCATTCAGTCTTATTAATTGCACCAACCAAATACTTGATGCTAATACGATTAAGGGCTTCCTCATTTGGCGGCGGAGGTCGGTTGTACTGCAAATGCTCTGCAACGCAGCGATGAACTCCAATAAGTAATGCAGCCAGGTACTTATCAGTTCCCTCAGGTATAATAAGGTCACGCAGCTGGCCATCGCGACATTCGGGCTCCCTTGGAACACTGCCCTGTGTGCGGCGCATCCACTCATAGTAATGAGGGTTGTGAACGCGGCCTTCCTCCTTCAGGCCTGTTAGCCAGGAAAATGGTGTCTGGCATTGAGTGCACCACATCTGGTCGCAGCCGTCAATCTTGTAAATAGATGCATGACAGTTAGGACATGGCTTTGTTTCGCGTGCCAGTAACTTCACTGTAGCCACCGTAGCAGGGTCGCATTCATGAACTTCATCGGTGGAGCCAGTCAAGTGGATTACCTCATGGCACTTGAGACAGACCTGCTCCTCGCACATACCACACTTTCCCGTCTCATCCAGGAAGCCGCGGCACCTGTCTAAGGGGCAAGCGCGGAAGACACGCTTTGGTGGCGCGACAGAGCCAGTGCAAGAGCCAGGGCCAAAGAGAAATTCAACTTCCTCCTTCTCCTTTGCATAACGAGCTGCTCTTGGCAGAATCGGACAGTGAGATAATACACTCTTATGATTATGACACCTATGGCAATAGCTATGATTAATATCAATAGGCCCACCAGGACACTCCGTATCATGGTTACAGAAGAAGCAAGGCTCCGTATGTTCAACAGCGCGAAGACTAATTGGTGCACCATAAGAGTCTATCATTGCGCGCACATGACAGGACCGCCCTTTCGTCTTTGTTCCGTCCGCAATTGCATAGCGGCGAGCACGGTCCTGCAGC
>JACCDW010886928.1_pt1 | contig 10678 bp, 10 predicted proteins | sample 7449781 | NCBI WGS metagenome assembly JACCDW01 (sample SAMN15323449, study PRJNA562643) | freshwater metagenome | isolation source: river surface water | place: USA:Blue River Watershed | collected 2017-08-18
AAAAAAAACAATTTAAGATAATGAAAAGATTTTCAGATATTCAGAAAAAAACAAAAATCAAAAGACTTAATGAAGCTGAAGCAAATCTTCCAGCAAATTACGAAGATATGTCAAAAGAAGACTTAATTAAGTTAATGGCTGGTCAAAAAGAAGGACAAGACGAAAAAGTAGAAGATAAAGAAGATGTTAAACAACTTGAACCATCTACAGAAGGTAAAGATGTTTCTAACTTCTTTTCTAAATTATTTGAGAGTAGAGAAATGGCTCACGTTTATCACTTACAAGTTAGAGGTGATGAAGGTTCTTTCGCTAGACACGAAGCTTTAGGTAAATATTATGAAGGTGTGTTAGATTTTATCGACGATATTATTGAAATTTACCAAGGTCAATATGGAATTGTAGAAAACTACGATGTCATCGACACATCAGATACAAAATCTAAAGAACCAATTGCTTACTTTGAAGAAGTAGCAGAATACATCAAACATGCAAGAAAATGTATTTCCAATGAGGACACACACATGCATAACATCATAGATGAAATTGTAGCACTTGTTTACAAAACTCTTTATAGATTAAAATTCAACAGATAAATAAAAAAACCAGTCATTGACTGGTTTTTTTATTTTAATTTTATCCTATTGAGTCGTATTTAATAACTATATTAAGACAATATCTTTTATGTGAAGATACCGGACCAGTACCATGATGTAACTTCTTTGAGTCAAAAATGATACATTGACCAGACTTTGAGAAAAAAACATCATCTCCTATTACTGTAGAACCATCACAATCATTTAAGTGATAAACTATACTACAAAAATTACCATCGACGCTGTCAGCCATATCCTTATGAGGAACACCACAAGATGATCTATTATAGTAGTTCCACAAATACCTAACTAATGTGATATTATTAAATTGAAAGGGTAAATAAAGCAATACTTTTTCTAAAATCATATTTGCCATATAATTTATCTCTTCATGTCTTTTTGCCTTGTTAGATTCTTTGTCGTAAAATGATTCAAGCAACATTCCAGTATCTGAAAATTGATCTTCAACTTTTTGATTCTGTCTTTGTTCATCGTTACTTAAATACCAACCAGAGTGTGTAGATATTTTATTAATTACAATATTATTGAATTCATCAGATGTGAATTCATCATTGTCAAATAAATTTTCAATTAAGAGAGTTTTATCTAAAGTATTCATTTAGTATTTATAACTAAATAATACTTATTTGTTTTCAGTATATAAATACTTTCTACCACTTTGACTATAATCTTTAAGATTGTTTACAACGTTATCTAATTTATCTAAGATATCTTCTACATCTTTTTTTACATATTGTAAAGAAGCAATAGAATCATCTATCTGATCATTTCCTTTAGAAGATTCACTTTTATAATTACTAAACTCACTTATTAGAGAGTCGACCATTTTTTGTTTTTCCGATATGTTAGAAACGAAATCTTTTACATTTTGAATTATTTCATCAACTCTTTCATTAGAAATATCTAATTGTTCAGCTTCGTTAAATCTTTTAATCTTCATATTATGAATTTAGAATTTAATATATATATTAAGTATGAAAAAGAGAAATAGACTAATTCTTGAATTTACTGAGTTTAACATACAAAGATTCAATCCGGACTCAGCAAGAGCATCTGTACACGTAGATGACCCACAATTATCTATTGACGCCTTTGACAAACACCAAGATGGTATTAGACAGGCACTTTCAAGAGTTAATGATATACTTTATAAAATAAAAGGAACTTCAGCTTACTCAACACTTAGAAGTAAACTTGCATTAGAAAATCAAGATATTCAATCACTAAAAGTTCTAAGAATAGTAAAGACTGAGGCACTTAAATATACCGTATATCTAACATTAGTAATTGAAGGAGAAGAATATTGGGGTGAAGTTGAAGATATCATCGGATTAAATCCAACATTCAACTCTGAATTATTCAAAGATTATGATCTTTTTCAACCAAAAGAATGGGTTATTAAAATTAAAGGTCTTGTTATCAAGACAATTAAGACTTGGTTAAAAGCAGAACCAGGTAATTATAAATTAATCAATAATCAAGTAATTTGTTACTCAACTGAGACCGGAAAACAACTTGAAATGAGTGAAGGTATTGAAGTTGAGGTACTCAAATCCTATGATAATAAAATAGTTATAAGACATGAAAATGATACTTACAATTTAGTAGGTGATAATTTCATATATTTTAACTGGTGGTTTGAGAAAATAGATTAATTACCTTCTAAATCTTTTACCCTTTGATTCAATTGTTTGATACTATTTACAAGTATAGGAATTAAAAAGTCTTGTTGTATACCTAAAGTTTTTTCACCATCTTTATCAAATTCAGATACCATCTCAGGTATAATTTCTATTAAATCTTGTGCAATAAATCCTAAGTTGTTTTTATCAGTTGGACTATTATTATTCTTATAATCAAATTTTACCGGTTTAAGCTTTTCTACTGTTTCTAAACCATAAATGAAATTATAATCAATATTTTCTTTCAAATTAAAGTCTGATGAGTTAACATATGAGCCATAACCACCCATTGGACCATCAATGTTCAATACAAAGTTGTGACCATAAAATCTAAATTCAGCAGCAGATCCAACAGTTCTAGTCCAGGTTGTATAACCACCAGTATAAACAGATAAACCACAGTAACTTACATTATTCGGAGAATAAAAAATAAAATCAGAGGCTGAACCTTGTGATAATTCTAATCTTCTTACACCAGCGGTTACAAAAGCTATTTTATCAGCAGATGGTCTATAAATTCCAGTATTGGTGTCACCTGAAAAAGAAATCGAAGGTGAGGCAGTCGAACCAGTAGGTAACAATACCTGACTACTAAAAGTTTGTACAGCTGTAAAAGTTTGTGCTTGTTCTAAAAACGCAAATGTTCTATTACCACCAAGAGTTGGTATTGTTAATATTCTTGCTGTGTTCACTCCATATGTTATTGAAGCTTTGTTAGTGAAAGCACCAACCGCGACAGAACCCTCTACTGATAAGTTACCAGTAATTGTAGTAGCACCTTGTAATTGTGTAGTTCCATTTACTAATAATTTATCCGAACCAGGAGCGATTCCAAGTCCAAGTTTACCAGAAACATATAAATTACCAGTCTGTGGAACAAATGTTAAACCAGTTGAAGAAACTTTACCAGATCCACCAGAAGTACTTGAGTAGAAAGATAAATAATGTGTAGTAGCGGATGTTGTATCATCTACTGTCGATAGTCTTGATGCGGTACCTACAGTTACATTAGATGAACTTACCCATTGTGGACTAGTAGAAGAACCAGGAGCACCACCACTCATTAATATACTACCAGCCGAAGTATTTGATAATCGAGCCAATGACATTGTACCCGATGCAATATTTGAAGCATTTAAGTTCGTGATACTTCCACCAAATCCAATAAATCCAGCAGCACCATCACTTTTTATATTACCATTAACATGTAATTTCTCACTAGCTAATGACGCAAGTGAAAAACCAATACCAACATAGGTTCCACTGTCAGTGATTAGTGAATCACCTATCACATTTGATAATGTAAGTTTTGGTATTCTATCTGGGGTTCCAGTACCAGTAACAGCGACACTATTTTCAGATGAATATGTAGTTCCTGTCCAAACATATGGTATTGAATCATTTAAATCCCAGATTCTCATCCCTGGATATTTATATGGAATTAAATCTCTATGTGTATAAAACGAAGTAGGACCAACAACAAATCTATTATCAATTGGTTTTGGTGCACTTAAATCAAAATTATCTATAATTTGTATTGGCATGTCTTATATATAAATTTTTTAGAACCTGAATTCAAAGTTTTGTATAGGAGCCGAAACATTTGCTGAAGACCACTTATAAACATAGAACTTTTTACCAGCCCATAATCCAGAAGGAGATGAAAAAACAGAATCTGTATAAGAGAAAGACCCTGAACATGTATTTCCAACACCATCATAAATATTAGAAAGAGTTCCATAGTCAAAATCATAAACAAAATAAAAATTTCCACTTCCTAAGATATCAACTGACTTATCTTCTTTTATTTCTACAACCTTTGTTAATGTTGCTAACTCAATTGATGTCATAACAGATAAACTACTAAAACCATAAAAGAAAGGATAAATACCAGATATACTTACAGTCGCGCTATTAGAAGCAGTACCATCAGATACAGTAACTTGGAATGTTGTTGAATTAGTCGTTATAGGAGATATAACAATACCATTAGAAGTAGAAGTAACTGTTGACGGACCAAATGTGGTAATTGATGGATAAAATCCAGGTATCATATTTGTTAAAGTGGTTGGTAGAGTACTAAAAGTTCTCTTTTTGATACTAAACTCAACTGTTGGTGTTGGGAAAGTTCCAACTTCTACATAACCATAATCATAAGGCGGTAATAATCTTATTGAACAAAGCGGTGGTAGATATGGATAAACTACTCTTCTTATCATCTCAGACAAAGCTTCAGTACTAAAAGTCTCTCCAGAAACTATACCACCTATTTGCTGTGGAATTAATCTACTATCGGTAAATTCCAATGGAAATCCATTTAGATTTATCGGACTCCCATAAATGTTTATCGGTGAGCCAGTTGTACCAATACTACTTAAAGGTGGTAAAAGTATATCACCCCATCCGAGTATACCATTTTCATAAAATAATGCTTTATTATTTGAGGCTGACGCTGATGACTCAGTGATAAGTGGAAATTTTATATTGTTTACACTTACTCTATCATAGTCACTTATAACATTTAGGTCACCAGTCTGTGAAACAAAATCAAATGAGTTTGATAGTGTTGATCCAGAAACTACCTGAGATTGAATGAACGGAGATTGACTAAATAAACCAGAACTAGATCCAGTTAAAATAGTAATTTTTGTGGTGTCTTGGTCTACTGTATCAATTTTTGTATTGTATAAGAAAATATCAACATCACTATTCAGTAATGTCAAAGTCATAATATCAGAACTTGGTAAATATGATGATGTTCCTGAAAATGATCTTTTACCGATAAATATTTTTCTTTTTAAGTCTCTATAATTAGGATCTATATTATCAACTCCAATAAATTCAGTTGTAGAACCAGAAGCAGTTGTCTGCTTAAACGGAGAGCTTGAAAAGAGTGATAAAGCCGCATCTCTTAAAATATGAGGAGAAACTTGTTTATTAATATTATCTTCAAGTTGATCTAAAATATAATTTAAATAGTCATTAGATGGAGCAGTACCACCTACTATTTGGTAGGCTAAAGATTCTGTAGAAGTGCCTGTATTTATACTAAAAGTAGCCATAATTAAAATATAAATTCAAATTCACCAGTACCACTATAACTACAAGTCGCTGATGTTCTATAAACTCTATAAGTTGTATAAAATGAGCTTAGACCTGAAGATGAATATGTAAATGCTGAATATGTTAGTGAGTTAGAATCGTGAATAATAAAACCATTAGGGTCTTTAATTTTTGATATCTCTGGATAACTATAAGGATATGCAAAATAAAGGAATCCACCACCAACAGCACTCATTTTTATTGATTGAGAGGACCCAACATAAGGTTGTATGCTTCTATTAGTGTAAGTACTAGTGTGAATATCTTGTATCATTGTTGAATTAAATACTAACCCATGTGAACCAAATGTAAGTAGGAATGGGTGAACAAACTGTATAGAAGCTGTTGCACTGTGTGAAAATCCTAAAGGATAAGACGATGCGGTAAATGGAACAACTGGTCCCCATTTATCAGAAGCTGCTAAAACATAATCTATTGTAGTTGATGTAAACGATGATGTTAATCCAGAGGTAGTAGCCCCAAAGAAAGCACCTGGTGTTCCTGAGAAAGAACCACCACCTTTAGGTGCTGAATATGTTGTACCTGTAATAACCCAATCAGCAATGTAATCATTTGTATCTCTTGCATATAGACTTAATCCATATGTTACAACGACAGATGGTGTTGTACCAACTTCTGCAAAAGTGGTTCCTGTTGAAGGATTCACAACACTGATATTAAGAACTGGTGGTACATAAGGATAAAGTAAAGCTCTTATCACTTCAACCATTGGCCAATTTTGATAATTACCCGTAATTGGAGTTGCATCGTAACTAAATGCTGAAAAAGAAGAACCCAATGGAATTCCACCTATTGTTTGTGGTACGAGATCTTCTTCTACAAACTCTAAGGAAAATCCATTTACATTACTCGGACTACCATAAATATTAGTTACCGTATTTGCATTTCCTATATTAGCAATTGTGATGTTAGTGTCATCCCATTTGAGATAACCATTAGGATAAGTTCCGTAATATCTAAGGATTCTACCATTTGACGCCGACGCAGCTGTTTCAGCAAGTGTCGGGAAGATTATACCATTTATTGCAACTCTACCATTTTGAGAAACTATACTAATTGGACCATCAAACAAAGATGGATTTTTAATTTCTAAATTGATACCCAAAGAAGAGGTAGCAACTATTGCTTCTATATAAGGTGCCTTTTCATTTAGAGATGAAGAAGTACCGGCTAAAATAGCTATTTTTGTAGAACTTTGTGATGAACCATCAGGTTTTGTATTATAAAAGTAAATATCAGAACCCTGTGAGCTTAGTAAAGTAGAGTTAAGTATATCTAAATTACCATAAGCTCTTTTACCAATTAATATCTTCTTTTTTATATCTCTATCACTTGGATTCCCTGAATCAATACCAATATATTCATCTGATAATAAACTAGGAGTTGTAATTTTAAAAGCTGAATTAGACCAAGCTGAGACAAATGCATCTCTAACATCTTTTGGAGAAATTAATTTTTGAGTATTGTCCGGAAGTTGTTGTATAACCGAAAAAACATTCTCTTTTGATGAGCTTTCTGTAATTGTTCCTACATTTATGCTATAAGTTACTGGCATTCTAAAACTACATTTTATGTATATATTAAAATGTATAACTACAAATAAAAAAGTCTGATAATAAATTACCAGACTCTTCTATTACTTTTCTTATAAATTAAACAAAAAGAAATTCTAATCTAATTAAATCTTTAATCTTAGCAGTTGATAGGCCTAAATCATCGAAATTAACTTTTTGATGTGATAACTCTACTTCAATTTCCATCAAGTCGCTCATTTCTTTAGTAAATTCATCCGGATTAGTCAAGTTGATAGCACCAGGAATAACATTACCCTCATTATCCTTAACAATTGTTACATTACCATTTGTATCCTTTTCGGTATACTTATCTAAGATTCTTTTTTCTGTTTTCAGTTTATCTTCAACAATTGAAGACAATTCTTTTACGACACGAGTCAATTTAAATGCCGCTCCAGCATTTATATCCATCTCAATTAAAGTATTTAAGGCTTCAATGGTTTCACTATTCAACTGAGAATTCTTAATTAATATAGGCATAATTAAATTTTTATTTTTTATATTAAGAAATATTGATAGAGTTTAATCTACTTTCAATTATATCAAAATATTTTTTATCTTTTTCTATAAGTATGTATTCTCTATTTAATTCTTTACAAGATTGACCAGTTGTTCCAGAACCAGCAAAACAATCTAAAACTAAATCACCCTCATTTGAATGTTTTTTTACTAAATCAGAAATTAGATTTAGGGGTTTTTGTGTTGGATGTGATGTTCTTTCCTTACCGTGACAAATTGGGAAATGATAAAAACCATTATCATAGGCAGAATTAAAAGTAGGTTTTTTTCCTTTTACAAAGGTGAAAAAATACTCTGAAGCATTAGATAAATAATTTACTTTTGAGTTCACTGGAACTGGATTTGTTTTTACCCAACAACCAACTCTATGTTGATTAAATTTATATTTATCAGCATAAAATCTTAATTCACTTGATTTCCAAACATCATAAAAAATAATCAATGTACCACCTTCTTTTAATAGTCGTTTGAAGCTATTAAATAAAAAATCCCAATTTAACTCAGCTTTATCCCAATCACCAAAGTCAATAGATATATTATATTTAACTTTCATTTCATCAGGTGTATTATCTGAAATTTTAGTAAAATTAGACTTCTTAGATATAAGATAAGGAGGATCAATTAAAATAAGAGAAACCGAGTTGTCTTGTAACTTTTCTAATTCTTCATAACAATCACCAAAAATCAACATAATTTATATATTAGTCAACATGAGGCTTCTTATAAAAAATATATAAAAGAAAAGAGTAGTTAATGGGTTTACTTGAATTACTAAGAGGATCATCTGACTTATCTAATATTTTAAGAGGAATTCTTAATCTGAGAAAAAAAATCGATCTGAAAACTCTACCATCACAAGGTTTATTTTACCCAGATGATTTTACAATCAACATAAAAAAGGTTGACTTAGAAGACATTATTGACTATGAATATAATTATCAAAAAGATAATCTCGGTCAAATAATTCATAAAATAAAAAAAGTAGTTGAAAAAAATATCTCACTATCAAAAATATACGTCTTTGATGATATTAAAAGTGTTGATATAATTTTTTTATTTTTAGAAATTGTAAAATTTACAAAAAATAAACCAATTGAAATTAAATATGTTGATGAAGGAAGAGATGAAGTTATAGAATTCAATAGCATTTACTTTAATTATCAAAGAGTTGAAGATTCCACAATGAATTATTATGATGATAAGAATAAACAATTTATTATAGATGGTTACAAGTATTCTCTACCATCTATTGGTGTTGAAAACTCTTTGACAAATTTTTTAATTAGTAAATCAAATGACAGAGAGTCAACACTTTATAATAATTATAATTACGATTTTACTTACTTTCTTAGCGGAAAAAATAATATCACCTTCACAGAAATAGAAAATCTAATTCAAATTTTTAACTTTGATTTAGATAAATCAGAAATTCTAAAAATAAAAACTATTGTTGATAAATTTCAACCTTTACAAAAATATTCTTTGATAAGAAACGGTAAAGTAATAGATATAAATTCTAAAATAGATTTAGAAAATATTTGGAAATAAAAAAACCCACTGAAAAGTGGGTTTAGTTTTTAGTTAAGTTGAATAGACTTAATCTCATTGTAAAGAGCTTTTTTATCCAACTCCATCATCTTCATTATATCGAAGACTTTGTCAGAGAAACCTGCTAAACAAAATACATTGTTTTCAGGGAACTGCATTGTTGAATAACCAGCCAAGTCCCAAGAATAAACATAAGGATTAGCTCCAAACTTACTCTTATAAGACTTAAACTCAGAGACTGGCGAAGTATAACCATCCCACCCTTGCATATCAGAAAGGATTATAATTCTATCATACTTCTTGTTAGCCTTTTGGAAAATAGCCTTGAAATTAGTACCACCACCAGAATATCTGAATGAATTTCTAATAGTCATAACAGAATCCATTGGATTATATGACTTATAGTCAGCACTAGTAGCAAATGTCATAACATCACAGCTATTAGCCTTAGCAACAATAGCACCAAACAATGAAGCTATTTCAGAAGGCCTACCACTCATAGAACCAGAAACGTCCATAACAAGTAATGTTTCACCATCAAACTTAGGAACGTTTTGTACTGAAACCTCAAGTGCTTGATTAATAGCAACAAGAACATCACGAACTTCTTTAGAAGAACCAATCTTATTGATTTCTTCGTAAGCTGTTGCGAAACGGAATGGTAAAACTCTAGATGATTTAATCATCTTTTCATCAACCAACATTTCACAAGCCGCCTTTACAGAAGAAGGAGACTGAGTAATAATGTTTCTTAGGTTTCTAAGAAGAGCAAAATAACCAATCTTTCTTGTTGAGATTAATTCAGACCAAGCATCTGATTTCAATTGAGCCAAATCATCTTCTGAATCAGCTTTTTGACCTACTGCAGATAACTTAGACTCCCAAGTATCAGTTGATTTCAACTCACCTTTTATAAGAAGTTCAAGAGCCTCTTTATTTCTAGCAGTTGGAACAGGATGAACAATGTTAACAATGTCAACTAACTTAACTTCTTTATTCTCACCTTTATACTTAGCCAATTGATAACCATCAAATTTATCAAAAGCTTTAGCAAATCCTTTCTTTAAGGAGTTTGGAAACTTTGGATTTTCTTTGTCAGTTTTATAAGCCAAATAGTATGAAAGAATCTCAGTCATATCATCAACACGAACAACAACCTTGTTGTAAAAATCTTTACCCCACTCAGCACCATTCAACTGTGAAGTTAGTTCAGCAGCAAGTGCATGTGTCACAGAACGCATTCCGAATTTATCTCTTGCAAAAATAGCAGATTTAGCAATAAATTCTTTGTCTTTAATCTTTTCTGACAATTTTTTCAACTCACTCAATGTTGTTTGAGCATTTCTGTAGAATTGATCATTAACAAAAGAAGTTAGCAATAAAGATACAAGAGCTAATTCATTTGACTGTGAATAAGCTTGACCACCAGCTAAGTTTTCGGTAAGTGTTTTTTGCTTTGGTAATGTTGTGTTAAATTTTGACATAACTTTTATTTATTTTTATTAATTCTATTTTTGTTCTTAAACTTTGTATAAAAAAAAAGACCAGACTAACATTTCTGTTAAATCTGGTCTTTTATATAATTTTACAAACAAGATAATTTAGCCTGAGCGTTACA
>JACCDW011192220.1_pt1 | contig 10678 bp, 11 predicted proteins | sample 7449781 | NCBI WGS metagenome assembly JACCDW01 (sample SAMN15323449, study PRJNA562643) | freshwater metagenome | isolation source: river surface water | place: USA:Blue River Watershed | collected 2017-08-18
CAAGTACTGCCACCTGCACGTGCCCGGCGCGTCCTCGGCATCTTCCAAGAAGGCCGAGAAGCCCGAGGCCGTGACGTGCTGCGGGAAGACCAAGGACGGCGAGCCGTGCGGCAACAAGACCAAGGAGGGCAAATACTGCCACCTGCACGTGCCCGGCGCGTCCTCGGCATCCTCGTCCAAAAAGCCGGAGAAGCCGGAGGCCGTGACGTGCTGCGGAAAGACCAAGGACGGCGAGCCGTGCGGCAACAAGACCAAGGAGGGCAAATACTGCCACCTCCACGTGCACGTGCCCGGTGCGGCCATGATGGACATCCGCCACGGCTTCCACGTGTCCACACACGACCACCTGTACCTCGTGGTGCCGCTGACATCTGTCGTCAGCGATGCGTGAGCCTTTCAGTCGACGATGAGGCACCGTGAAAAGTCCGCCTCCAGCGTGCTGCTGCTGCTCTGGGGCGCCGTCGGCTGTCGCCGCCGCGGCGGTTGCTGCACCCCTGCGTACGTTTCCTGGACGTCGTAGTGGTACCGTTTGTAAAACCTTTTCCTTTTCGTCGCCTGGGCCGGGAAGAGGCTGAAGCAGTCGACGATGTCTACGATGAGGGGCACTTGCGTGCGTTTGTGTTTCTCGGTGCGCAGGATGCGTCCCACGGACTGTTCGATGTCGGTCTTGGGAGAGCACAGGAACAAGCAGTTCAGCGAAGGGATGTCGAGGCCCTCGCTGGCAAAGGCAAAGGTGCACAGGACCACGGGCTTCTGCGCAGAGGCGTCCAGCGTCGCCTGCGGCAGGCCGCCGAAATAGAAGCCGCTGTCCACGCCCCGCTCCTCCAGCTGTACGTCCAGCGCGCGCAGGAAGGCTTTGCGGTCGCACAGCACCAGCGTCCGTCGCCCCTCCCTCCACGCCGCCGCGATGCGGTCCGCCACCATGCGCGTGCGAGGCTCGAAATCGCAGATGCGATTGATCATGGCGCTGGTGTTCAATTTGTCGCTACGGCCCACGAACAGTTCCTCGCTGTACGCGGGCGACGGATGTGCGTAATGCACCATCTCCACGCATACGTCCTCCCGCGCCCGCTTCCGCGAGAACACCACGTCCCCCAGGTACCACATGAAGACTTTGGACATGCCGTCTTTGCGTTGGACGGTGGCCGAGAGGCCGATGGTGAACGCGGGCGCAAACTTCATGAACGCCCGCGAGAACACCTCGGTGCCGGTGCGGTGCACCTCGTCCACGACCATGACATCGATGTCGGCAAACACATCCGGAGGATAGTCCTTCATGCTGAGGCTCTGGAGGCTCGCCAGAACGATGTCCTTGTCACGGACGTCGACCGTCTGCGCCTTGAGCGTGCCCACCCGCGCGTCCGGCACGAACTCGCTGATCCGGCTCCGCCACTGCTCCAGGAGGAACTCTTTGTGGACGATGACCATGGTCTTTCGTTTCAGCTGCGCGATGCAGTACAGCGCGATGCACGTCTTCCCCCCGGCGCAGCCCAACGACATGATGCCGCCTCCTCGCGCCGGGTCGCGCAGCGCTTCCAGCAGCGCCCCCGTGGGTTCTTCCTGGTCGGGACGGAGGGATCCTTTGAACCACAACCTTTCCAGCGAGCGTTCTTCTTCTTCTACCTGGGAGGCGGGAGCAGCCGCGGTTGCGGACGCGACCCCAAACTTTGACCTGCCATAGAACTTGGGAATATACAGCACGTCATCGTCTTCCTGATACAGTCGGAAGCGGTTGGGCGGAGGCCCCATGCGGTCGAAGGACAACGGCTGCACCGTCAGCTCTCGCTTGATATCGGCGACGGCTTGCTCTCCCAACTCCGACTTGCGGACAGCGAACGGAACATTCCCGCGGGCATTCAGAACGGACATGTGATTACTGACGTGTCCCTTTGCACACGATTTATATACGTTATCGCGGTTCAGACGTCATGGTCGGGGGTTACTTCTATGCATCACGTACGCACTCAAGAAATGTATACCACGCGCTCTAACGCGCTCTTCATGCCCGACGGACGCCCCTTCGTGGTGCGGGGCATCAGCTGGTTCGGCGCCGAAACGGAGACGTTCTGTCCGCACGGGCTTTGGGCGGCCAATATGGAAGGCATCGTGGATGCACTGGTACGCTGCGGCTTCAATGCCGTGCGCTTGCCGTTCAGCGTAGAGTTTGTGAAGCAGTGGGACGGTACGCCCAACGGCATCGATTTCACCAAGAATCCAAAGCTGAAGGGCTTGACGTCCGCCCAGGTTTTCGACGCGGTCATACGGAAGTGCGCGGCCTCCGGCGTCCTGGTCATGCCCGTCATGCACCGATTGAACATCAAGGAAATCAGCGAGCTTTGGTACGACGACCAGTACACGGAGAAGGACGTCCTCGATGCCTGGCGGCGGATGGCGCGCAGGTGCGCGGGCTACGAAAACGTGTTCGCCTTCGACCTGCGCAACGAGGTGCACGGCCCGCGCGTGCAGTGGGGGTCGGGGGGTGCCGCTTTCGATTTCAAGGCCGCCACCGAACGCATGGCGGAGGCCGTTCTCGCGGTCAATCCTCGTCCGCTGATATTCGTGGAGGGCCTGGACCGGACGCTGGACGCGCTGCCGGGCGTGGGGTGCTACTGGGGCGAGAACCTGGACCACATCCGTCGCCAGCCGGTGGCGCTGTCCGTGCCGAACAAGGTCGTGTACAGTCCCCACACCTACGGGTTCGACGTGCACGACATGCCTCAGTTTCACACGCCCGATTTCCCTCGGAACCTGCGGGACATTTGGGAGGCCAAGTACGGATGCATCACCCGTGCTCCTCACAATCACACCGTCGTCGTGGGTGAGTTTGGCAGCAAGTACGTTGCCGGCAGCATCGATGAAACCATCCAGGACCGTCTCGTAGACTACATCGCGAATGACATCAAGTGTTCGGCGTTCTTGTGGTGCTTGAACAACAACGGCGCCGACACCGCGGGGCTCTTCGCAGCGGACTGGTGCACCGTGAACGCACGCTATGCCACGTTGGCAGCGAAGGCCGTCCCGCGTCCCACCAAGTTTGGCGTGATGTCCACCAACGCACCGCTTCCGCAGCCACAGGTGGTTGTTCCGGTGAAGCCCCCCGCTCCTGCCTCGCAATCTATCGTGCCACCCGTGAAGCCCCCCGCTCCTGCCTCGCAACCTATCGTGCCACCCGTGAAGCCCACGCCCACCGTACCCTCTACCGGCGTGCCGCCCGTTGTTTCGGCGGTCAGCAGTTGGACCAGCGGCGCGGATACCATGACGCAATACGACGTCACCATTCGCAACCCCTTCTCCATAAACGTCCGCGAGGCCTACGTCACGGTGGACGTGCCGGCAACCGATATCGTACAAATGTGGTCCATGACCGCTGTGCCGAATGGAGGAGGCACGGTGCTGGGTCTGCCGCTGTGGATATCGACGTACGGCTGGGCGGCAGGAGCCACTCACTTGTTCGGCATCATCGTTCGTAACCGGCCTCAAGGGATGCGCGTGTCCGCCGTGCGGGCGACGCCCCAGTAGAAACGATTCCAGTCCGTGCGCCGGCGGCCTGCGCTGCCGCGCACCATGCCCACGAGGACCGCGAGGTACACCAGGCCTATCAGCACCGCGATGACCACGTACGCGGGCTTGGACACGGTTGCCTCCAGGTAGAACGCCGTGGCGACCAGCAGGAACGAAGCCACCAACACGGACCACATCGCGACGCGAGCGACCACGCGGGACACCCCCGCCGCGTACTCCGCAGTGGCTGCGCGTTCCCTCACCACATACACCTGGCTGTTTGCCTTGTCCGCCGCTGCGGAGGATTGGCGCCGGCGGTCGTCCAGGTCCGCTTTGATGTAGCGGCCATCGTTGAACATCTGGTTGTAGGTGGCGTTGGAGTACGTGGTGGTCAGGTATTTGCCGACTTTGCCCACGATGAGATCCACGTACTGTTGGGCAGCGCACCGCATGTTCGCGGCGGCATCCTGCGACACCGTGTTGTTGTTCTGCAAGTCTCGTGACACCGTGGACACCATCGCCCTCATGATGTCTGTGTTCCCGGCATCCAACACCTGTGCGGACATCGACATTTCGATTTCAATTAATGACAGATAAAACCCCTCCCGCGCACCATACTCCAGTGCTGTACATATACTGTGCATGCAGACCCGAGGGCACATGCATCCATAGCAACCATGGCCGCTGTAACACTGCCGCAAACGCTCGCGGAAGCCCTGGATGCCTATCCGACCTGCATCCAGGGCGAGCTGAGCGGGGAGTACCAACACGAAGGCGTCCGGTGGATGCTGGGCCGCGAGCTGGGAGGGCACGACACCAAAGGCGGCCTCCTGGCCGATGAGATGGGGCTCGGGAAGACCTACCAGCTCATCACCGTGGTTCGCGCCAACCCCGTGCCGACGCTCATCGTGGTGCCGCTGGCCACCATGGCGCAGTGGCGCGACGCCATCTACGATTTTGGAGGCGTGCGCCCCATCGTCGTCATGAACGGCTGCGGCAACATGCAGCGCCTTCCCGCCGAGGCCTCCATCGTGCTCACCAGCTACTCCGTGTTCCAGCAGGGCGAGCGCAGCCCGCCCCCCGCGTGCCTCATGCAGAAGCACTGGGGGCGCGTCGTGCTGGACGAGGCGCACGTCATGCGCAACCGGAAGACGCAGCTGTTCAAACAGATGAGCACGCTGACCGCCGACATCAAGTGGGGCCTCACAGGGACGCCCATCCAGAACAAGCTGCGGGACCTGCTCACGCTCGTGTCCTGGATCGGCTACACCGGCGACACCAAGACCTTCACCGAGGAGTACGTGCTGCGCCGCACGCAGGAGGGAGAGGCGGGCCGCGACCCCGCGCTGGCCCTGCCCAAGCTCGTGCAGTCCATCCAGGTCATCGACTTTGCCAACGAGACGGAGAAGCGCCTGTACGAGGTGGTCAAGGAGAAGTCCGCGGAGCTCATCAAGCGCGGCAAGGACAAAAACGCCAAGCACTTTGCGGCCTTGGAGGCCCTGCTGCGCTGCCGGCAGATCTGCGTGCACCCAGAGATTTATCTGGAGAGCATGCTGAAGCGGAGCCGCAAGCGCGTGCGCGCGCCGGAGGACGGCCAGGGCGAGGACGACAGCAGCAGCAGCGACGAGGAGTCGGACTACGTCGGCCGCAGGAACAAGCGCGTGTGCGACTGGTCCAAGGAGACGCGCCTGCCGTCTGTGATCACCGACATCCTCAAGGACGCGCCTCCCATCGTCGGCTCCAAGATGCGGTTCCTCGTGGGCGACCTGGAGAAGCACGTCAAAGAGCACAAGTGCCTGGTCTTCTGCCAGTTCCGTCACGAGATGCAGATCCTGGAGGACATGCTGGGAGAGCGCAACATCGCCGCCATCGCCTTCAACGGCAAGATGAACCTGCAGAAGAAGGAGGTCGCCATCAGCAACTTCGTCAACAGCTCCGTGCCCGTGATGATCCTGCAAATCAACTGCGGCGCGGTGGGGCTGAACCTGCAGGTGGCGTCGCGCGTGTACACCACCAGCCCCCACTGGAACCCGTGCGTGGAGGCGCAGGCGGTGTGCCGGGCGCACCGCAAGTTCCAGACGCGCCAGGTCACCTTCGTGCGCCTCATCATGCGCGGTTCCGTGGAGGAGCGCTGCCTGGAGGTGCAGCTCGAAAAAGCCAAGGTCATCAAGGCGACGCTCAACGACGACTCGCTGGGCTTCAAGCTGGGTATGGACGGCGACGCCGCCGCTATCGCCTCCCACGACATCATGCTCCTGCTGGGGGCAGCAGGTCAGGCGGCGCCCGGGACCGCTTCGAAGAGCGCTGTCAAGTAGAGAGCCGCGTGGTCGTTGGGCACCAGGAACCGACGCACGAACGCCCGCGCGTTCTCTGCGATGGCCTGCGCCTCGCGGGGGTTGGACAGCAGGTACCGCGCGTTGCGTGTGATGTCGTCGTTGTCGTAGCAGCGCACGTAGTGCACCCGGTCGTGTAACATCACCGAGTACCAGCAGATGTCCCGGTGATACTTCTTCAGCACCACGGACCGCGAGCTCAGCATCCACGCCTGGTCCCACGTCTCCGTGTTGCCTTTGATGTTCAGAATGAACTTGTGACGCGCCTGTTGTTCCCTGGTCATGGGCTCCGCCGCGCACGCGCCGCGCAGTTCCGGCACCGCCGTCAGCGCGGCTTCCCTGTCCATCTGCGCGAAGCGCGTCACGCGCAGGTTGTACGACAGCGCAGGGTCCTTGTTACGCAGCGACCACACGCACGTCTGGATGCGTTCGTTGCGAACGGGGTCCCGGTCGCCGGTGGTCGTGTACGCGCCCACCACCACGTCTTTCTTGTTTTCCCACTTGAAAGGGTCGTTCCACACACCCCCGCCTCCATAGTTGGCCATCTGATAGGGGTCGGGAATCAGGACCGGCCCGTCGTGCCGCGCGTCCTTTGAAAACACCAGGACGTTGTCGTAATCGTCTGCGCTCCTCGGAAGGTAGGTGTACGAGTCGTGGAGTTCGATGTTGTAGTACCCCTGCACGTCCGCCTGAGGGCGCAGGTTGGGCAACACGCGGCGCTGCAGATACTCGCACACGAAGGGCATGCGGTCCGCGTTGTCGTGAGCGTGATGCCCGTGTCCCGTCACCCGCCACCGGCCGTCGTCTCCGCGGAACAAGTGCAAGTATGGAATGCCCTGCTTGAGGTCATCGACGCTGTCCACCGCTACCAGCTTACGCCCCTCGGCACGTCCCAGCCATTCGATGCTTTCGATGCCGTTCATATCATGACACCAGTGACAGAGCTACCACTTAAATGACCTCGCAATCCCAATGCGATTTGCTGCTCACGGGCACATCGCGGCTACGATGGCCTGCGCATCAGATACCCCCAAGCAGACATCGATGGCCGGGCACCCCGCAATACTCGCACCGCTCCCCATCTTGGCCTGCTTCACGTGCGCCAGCTCGCCGAGGATGACGCGGCGCAGCTCGCTGCGCACCTTGTCCGCCTGCGCATCGTCGATTTTACTGTCCTCCACGTCCATCACCGGCAGCCGCAGCGCACCCACCATGCCCGGCGACATCGCGGGGCGGCTCCTGAAGCCCAGCATCGTTGGAATCACGCCGCTGTTGATGAAGTCGGTGTCGTACTCGTAGAAGGCGTCGGTGAGCGCGTACAGCCGCATCAGGTCGGACAGCAGCCGCGCCCGCCCCTGCGCGCCCTCGGCGTCGCGGATGCCGTCCGCCACCTGCTGCAGCTTCTGGCGCATCGCCGGCAGGGTGTCCACGCCAGCAAAGGCGTTCTTGTGGGCGGCAGGCACCCGCTCTTTGAGGAACGCCACTGTCTTGTCCTCGGTCAGCATCTCCAGCCAGGGGCGCAGGCGCAGCGGTACCTTGGAGCTGTTCTTATTCTTCTCGTCGTGCTGCGCCATCAGCTCCACCACGGAGCCCAGCAGCGCCGGCAGATACTCGGGCACGTTCCCGCCCGCCCGCACGATCTCGTCCACCACCCACACCATCTGCCACGGGGCCAACCTGAAGCAGTACATGGACGTTGTCATGGGCAGGCGCTAAGATTGTCAAGAACAAGGAAAAGACCATTGCACTTACTTGGGATAGAACTCGCGCAGCTCGTCGAACCGGTCCAGGTAGAACAGGTGCGTGGTCAGCACCGGGCGGTGGTGTGCGGCCACGAGGGTCGCAAACCTCTGCGCGTTCTTCTTGTCCTTCGTAGGGCCCGCGTCCACCACCAGCATCAGCTGCTCCGCCCGAAACACCGCCAGCGTCGGCGCGCACACCAGCTGCTCCTGGTAACCCACCTCCCGTGTCGTGTACACGCTGATGGCGCGTTCATCGATGCGGAACTCGCAGTTGGGGGTGATGTCTTGTTGTCGGTTCTCCAACATGCGCAGGCTTGTCAGAACATCCGCGCCCACCCACATGTACTTGTCCCCAATCAGAAGGCACTCTGTGGCGGCATCGTGTCTGCGAACAAGGACAGGTCAATCCAATGAATGTAAGCTCTGGCAACAAGAATATGCACTCGCAAACGCACCCGGCTGCTTTCAGCTCTTCGCGCGTGAAGCACAGGTAGTTCACGGCCACCACCATGCGCCCCGCGTCCAGCCCAAGTTCGCCCAAGAAGAGCCCCATGTACGGCTGCGCAACCACTCGCTCGCACAGCACGCTGCCCATCGCGCCCTGGTGGCCTGCTGCATCCTGCTGCAGCGCCAGCCGTCCCAGCGATGCGCAGACGGCGTCATCGTCCAGGAGCGCCGGCTGCAGGGCCCGTTGTGCACAGAACGCCCCGTACGCCTGGATGATGTCATCGCGTCTGCGAAGCGAAACATACTCACGTCAGCACAACGGATAGAAGCCCACGCGGCCCCGGCCCAGCAAAAAGCAGATGAACGCACGTGGTAGGTTGGGCAAAGGCGTACACAGGAGCAGGAGACAGCGCTGGCGCGGGAGGCGCGTGGACAGCCATCCTGACGGTCGTTCGCGTGCTCCGCCCGGGCCGCAACGCATAATAATACCCGTAGTGTATCCATGCATGCATGGAATGGATGTCGACATCTGGGTGTCACTCGCGCTGGCATCGGGTGCCCCGCAGATGTCTGACACAGAAGCCAGCGTCCGTCCCCATGCGGGGGTCATTCATTAGAAGGAAACAGCCTACGGGCTGGCTGCAGGGGCCGTCTGAACAAAATACATACACCAACATGTCGCAGGATTCCTTTTTCGAGGCGATGAGGCCGCGTCAGCCTGGGTTGGAGTTCACCCATTCACCCGGCTCATCCATCAGCATACCTGCGTCTGCTGCAGAACGCGCAGCTGCCCGCCAGGGCTTTCTACAGCAGTTGGCCAGAGAAGATTCCTCGTACGTCCTGCAGTACGTGGGGGCGGACGGCATGCAGACCGCAGAAGAAGAACCGCGCGACATCATCGAGTATCTGCAGTGGCGCGTCAATCTGGTAGCTGCGCGCGTGCTGAAGCAGTACCGAACCTACGCTGAAACCTACGCGCAGTGCAAAGAATGACTCCATCAAGAAAGGAGACGAGGGCATGAAAGGTCTTGACGTCTACCTGGCACGGATGACCTCGCACGACATTCACGTTCATGGTCCTTCGCTGGAGGATGCGCAAGATGTGCGCCGTTACTACCTTGGCCATCTCCAGCAGCCGACACCGGAAGAACGCGCCGTCCATGCGCGCGTCTTGTCCGAGTGTCGACAAGTGTTCAAAGAATCTGGCTGTCATTTGTTGGCTTCTGTAACCCCCGATGTCATGATGTTCACGGCTCCCCATTATTTTCCGCACACCATCGGTGACACGGTGGTGCTGCCGAGGACCGCATCGTCGGCGCTCAGCACCGTGACGATGTGTCACGAAATCATCCACGTCTTCCAGCGGTCCTATCCCGTGAACACACACCACATCGTCGAGGGAGTGTTGGGGTATCGCAAGGTGGCTCCGAGCACGGATGTAGCACTGCGCGAAAGGTTCTTGTTGCGCGCCAATCCAGACGTAGACGATTACTTCTACGGCCATGAACGATGGCCGCGAGGCTTGGCTTGCGCTCAAGTGTACGACCATGCGTTTCCTGCGTCTCTCGCCGATTCCAAGCCCTGCATACTGAATATCAAGACGGGGGACGTCATCGGCCCCACCACCTACGAACACCCCTTTGAACACATGGCCTACGCTCTCACGGACATGGTGCTCGAGCGTCGCGTGTCGCGCGAGTGGGCGACTGTATTGTGAAATCGTGCTTGTGTAAAATTATCTCAGTCATATCTAACAGTCTTGTTCTATATGTGTGGATTCACCAAGTCTCGCGCGCCCTGCTCCTCTCAAACCCTGCCACCCGTGCGATTCGGAAAGGAGCGCATCGATTACGTCTGTTCGGGGAAGAGAAACCTGGATTGCGTCGTGAAATCATTTCCGCGACTCATCAAAGACATCTATTTCTGCCCGGATTTTCCAGAAAATCATACGATTCAGGTGACCAACGTGCGATTGCCATACATCAAGGTGTTTGACGGAGACAAGTGGTCGTACATGTCCACGACGTCGGCGGTGTTCCACATCATCGGCAAGTGCATCGATGCATTGGATGCCATGGTCGACCCTTACTATCCGCCGGAGGGGTACCAGCAGTTTTGCGATAGCTACGACCGCGACGACAAGTCCCTCCTGCGCAAACTGCAACTCACCGTGCGAAACGTGCTGCGGTCTCAAGTTCATCAACACAGGTACACGCAGCCGATGAGGCGCCCTTCGGAAGGCCGCGCGAACAAGCAATCGCAGGTCGCTTTCGCCACCGTGTAGCTGCGCACCACGTCGTCGCCCTGCCGCATGCCGTGGCCCGGGATCGGACTGCTGCATATCAGGTCGCCGTTGCGGATGTCGCCGCCCGCGTCGCACACCAGTATCGCTCCCTCCCCGCTGCCGTGCACCACGATCCGGGTCCCCGCGGTGGACCCGTGGACCTCGGTGGGTCGTTCAAACCTCAGCAACCCCCACTTGAACGTCTTGGCGTCCGCTTGCAAATCGCCGATGACCCCGAACACGCGGGGGTCCCTCGCCTCGCGCGACACCGCCACCACCGGGAGCGCCTCGTCCATGCTGATGACGTCGTTCCCCTCCAGGTCGCAGTAGTCCCCAGAGGCCACGACGATGTACCCCACCCGGGCGTCTTC
>JACCDW010226910.1_pt1 | contig 10677 bp, 9 predicted proteins | sample 7449781 | NCBI WGS metagenome assembly JACCDW01 (sample SAMN15323449, study PRJNA562643) | freshwater metagenome | isolation source: river surface water | place: USA:Blue River Watershed | collected 2017-08-18
CTACAAGCAAAACTAACGTAGAAGCGAATACCTTCAAGAATATTAACGTTTGCGACTGCTCTATAGAGTTTTCGTTTAACGTCATTGATTGTTTCCTTTGCGTATGATACTCCTTCAAGATTATGCATCCAGGTATCAGACACACCATATTGCTGTGCTGATTGAATAAAGTCATCATATGACTCTGTAACGCTCTTAGCACGTTCTAGAATACGCTCATCGCCAATGATAGTATCAAATACCTCAGAAGGGTCCGAATAAATGTTTTTGATGATATATGTGTATGAGCGACTATGGATCATTTCCATAAATCCCCACACTTCCATACACGCTTCCAATTCGGGAAGTGAGCAATATGGAATAAATGCCATACCAGGACCACGACCCTGAACAGAATCAAGCATAATCTGATACTTCAGATTAGAAGTATAGATATGCTTTTGTTCTGGACGAAGTGTTTGATAATCTCCACGATCCTTCTGGAGAGACACCTCTTCGGGTCTCCAGAAGTATCCAAGTTGTTGGGTGGTCAGTTTATCGAAGATCGGATACTTGTATGAATCATATCTTTGAACCCCAAGTGGTTTACCAAAAAACATTGGTTGCTTTTTGGTATCTACTTTTTCAATGTTAAAAACAGTCATTCCTTTAATATTGGTAGTTTCTTCTACCGAAGAAGTTTTGAAATCAAACTGCGCAGGATTCACACTCTCCCTCCTCTGCTGAACTTAACTCACTTAACAAATCTTGAAGATTGGGTTTCTCTTCCACCACCTCGTCAGTTTTAATATCATAAGTGTTTTGGTAATAAGAAGTTTTCCACCCATACTTGTATGTAGTTAGAAAATCATTTGCCATCACCGACACAGGAACTTCATTATCGGCATAATTTTCTGGATTATATGACCAGTTTCCAGAAATCGCTTGATCGAAGAATTTTTGCATAACAGCAACAATATTGATATAACCAGTGTTGCTAGGCATATCCCACAGAAGCGTATAATTGTTCTTAAGTGTTTGGTACTGAGGAACGATTTGCTTAAGAGGACCTTTCTTCGACTTTTTAATGGACAAGAATCCACGAGGAGGTTCGATTCCATTTGTTGCATTTGACACAACGGAACTGCTCTCCGATGGCATCTGTGCGGACAATGTTGAGTGTCTGAGACCGTGTTCCAGGATTGATGCTCTAAGAGTTTCCCAATCATGTTGCAATTTAATAGAAGAAATTTCGTCTACATCTTTTTTGTAGGTATCAATGGGAAGAATTCCATCAGCATACTTAGTACGTCCAAAATATCCACAATATCCTTTTTCTTTTGCAAGTTGGTTAGATGCTTTCAAGAGATAATATTGGAAAGACTCAGAGAGTCCATGAACAGCATCCCAAGCTTCCTGAGAATCATAATTAAATCCAAGTTTTGCCAAATAATGGGCAAGACCAATAAAACCTATTCCAAGAGATCTACGTGCCTTTGTAGCAAGTTCTGCAGCGCGTACAGGATACTTCTGATAGTCGATCAATTCATCTAGACCGCGAACTGAAAGATCACACAGTTCCTCAAGTTCTTCATCAGACTTTACCTTTCCAACATTGATAGCAGAAAGAATGCAAAGTGCAATCTCCCCATTCTCATCATCAATATGTTGGATTGGATAAGTTGGAAGTGTAATCTCTTGGCAAAGATTGCTCATTTCAACTTTATCTTTAAAAGAAGAGTGTGAGTTACAGTGGTCAATATTCATAATATAGATACGACCCGTTTCCGCACGTTCTTTAAGAAGATTAAGGATGAGTTCCTGTGCTTTAATAGTTTTTTTCTTAATGGACGTATCCTTTTCATATGCACAGTAGAGTTCATCAAAATTAGGGAGTCCAAAGCTATCATAAAGTCCAGGTACATCATGAGGGGAGAAAAGCGTGATCTCACCATCCTGAATGAACCTCTCATAGAAGAGTTTGCTGATCTGAATGCTGTAATCAAGTTTGCGAACACGATTATCCTCCGTACCCTTATTATTTTTAAGAACAAGAATATCTTCTATTTCTTGGTGCCAGATTGGGAAGTGGACTGTTGCGCTTCCACCACGGATGCCATTTTGAGTGCAGCATCGGACAGTCGCTTCAAACTTTTTGAGGAAAGGGACAACACCTGTGTGCTGAACTTCTCCACCTCGAATTTTACTGTTGATGCCACGGATGCGACCTGCGTTGATGCCGATTCCCGCCCTTTGTGCAACGTATCGACCAATAGCCATATCACTGCTAAAGATAGAATCGAGGGTGTCATCAACATCAACAAGAACACAACTAGCAAATTGTCGAAGTGGCGTTCGTACTCCTGCCATGATAGGCGTGGGGATGTTGATTTTGTGCTTTGAGATTGCGTCATAATACCTCTTTACATATGACATTCTGGTTTCCTTTGGATACTCTGCAAAAATAGTCAGAGCAATCATCATGTACATAAATTGCGGAGTTTCATATACTCCACCACCGCTTCGATCTTGCACGAGGTACTTATCAACGACCTGACGTAGACCTGCATAAGTGAATAAGAAGTCGCGATCATGATCAATATAGGAATCAGCGCGATTAATCTCTTCTTGAGAATACTTGTTGTAGATATCATTATCATAAACTTCCGAAGTAACACATTGAACAATATGCTGCTCAAGTGTAGGAAGTTCCTTCATTTTTCCATACAGTTGCTTACGCACAGAAAAAAGAAGCAGACGTGCAGCAACGTATTGATAGTTGGGATGATCAAGATCAATTAGATCGCTTGCACTACGAATCAGAATTTCTTGAATCTCTGCAGTAGTGATTCCATCATAGAATTGAATTCCAGAAGTCATCTCAACTTGACTCGCAGAGACACCTGCAAGACCCTTACAGGATTCTTCGACCATTAGATGCATTTTATCTAGGTCAAGAGACTCAATTCGTCCATCACGTTTTTTAACCTTTGTACCGTTACTCATACTTTCTTCCAGGCAGTAAATTTAAGTTTTGCTTCTAATCCAGAGTAGATATTAGATTCTATCACATTCTGAACATCAAGTCCAGATAGAACCATATCATTAATGTCTTTTTCTTTTATTGTTGAAGGCCAGATGACAACTTTTTGTCCATTTTCGATAACTCGGGAAATTCTTGATAGGATTTCTGTATTACGTGGTTCGTTATCGTATATCCAAACACAATCGCGAATACCCCACTTAGTAACATCACCATCAGCTCCACACAAAGCAATTGCGTTGCGAACGAAGGTTGAGTCGAAGGGACCTTCGGTGATGTAGACAGTTTCACTTTTTTGGACTTCATCAAGACCATAGATTTTTGGCGCGTCATCGTCAAGCATTATAGTGATGTATTTAACCTTACTGGGACCAAGTGCTCTTCCCTGAAATCCGACTAGATTATTTTGATAAAACAAAGGAATAATAATCCTTTGTTCATCTTTATCTGTACTGTCGAATGTTTGGCGAAGAGAGTTGGTCCACTCCTTAAACTTTTCGGTGTAATAATAGTTATCTGGATTTAATTTTCTACTTTCCAGATACTTCTTTGCATCAAAGTTTGATGATGCTTTAGGTAAATTTATTTTTGATTTAAACTTTGGCGTTTGAAATTTAAATACAGGTTCTTTTGCTGTAAAGTTTTTTCCAGTATGACCTTCTTTAAACTTTTCAAAGGTATATTGCTTATAGACTACAGGATCAATCTGTTTTAAAAAGTTATTAAAAGATATGTTGATGCCACAATTATGACATTTGAAATTTGTATTATTTTTTACCTGATACAAATATCCTCTTGCTTTATTTTTATTCTTTTGGGAATCGCCGCAAATAGGACAACGAAAATTATAAAGATTAGGTTTTACTTTTTTAAACTTTTGAAATCTACCAGATATCAAATTGATGTATTTAACATCAACAAAATCCATGACAATACAGTGAGGTGTCCATCTATTCTACCAGACTATCTGGTCTTGTCAAGACACAAAACAGTTATAAGACCCGTCCACTTTATAACTGAATTTGTAATTTTTTGAAGGGAATAAATCGTTGTCTTATTTTTAGTTTTCATTGGCCATGTCGCCAACACTCAACTATTTATTTTTGTATTTGTACTTGAGAAGAATCTGGTGTTAGAAGATCTATAACCATACGAGATTGAGAAAATCCAAAGGAAATAACAGCAAAAACTCCAATGATTATCCAACGAAACTTTATAACTTCTTCTAGTTTACTTTCTATTTTTTCTATTCTTTCAGTTACTGCATCATGTTGATCTTTATTTTCTAATTTTAATTCTTCAATTAGTCTGCCAATATAATCGTCTGCCCTATGACATTGTTCTATTCTTTCTTCATGAACAGCAAGCATTTTACTAATATTTTGACTAGTTTTACCCATAATCTGTATTGCTTCGTCAATCTTTCTCATCATAATCTCATATGAAGAAAGTCTTTCTTCCAAAACAGCAATTTTAGTGTCTGTAGAAGTATTTGAATTAAACATCTCTGACATGAGTTATTTTTGCTATACTACTAAAAACAAATAACTCAAGTAGTTTTATTATTATTTATTAATTTGTTTTATTTCTCCTTTGCATTTTTGCCATATTTTTAAAAAATGGATTCCAATTTCTTCTTTTACCTCTTCGCAAATCCACTGGAGGAGAATCTCCCGCTTCTACAGTTCCTGCTATTTTACCTCCAGCAAGAGAATTAGTTGGTCCAGCAACCATCCCCTCTTCTTTCAAGTTTCTATAGTTGCGAAATGCTTCAATAACTTTATCAATTTTCTTCTTTTTCATTGTAGATTTTATACAATTCGGAGAGACAGTTTAAATCAACTTGTACGTCGTGAATATAACATTTTGGATACTCAGGCAGTTTTCCAAGAAATATAATAAATGTTTTCATTGCGGACCACAAATCCTCTTCTATCTTATAGAAAAGCATAGGAGTCGTTGCATCACCAAAAATATTATAAAGAATAATAAAATGATTAAGAATAAGATGAGATTTTAACTGACCTGTATTCTTATATCGTTTCAATAATCTTTTAATATACTTAAAATGATTTAAGTCTTTTTCAAAGTCTTCTTTTGTTACTGCCTGAGGATTTTCATAATGTTTAATAGCAAATAAAAGAAAGTTATCCTCATTCAACTCATCAAATAACATATTCTATTAATATCATACAGTTGGATCTGCGTCATAGATAGGAACGTTTCCAGTCTGGATACCAGACATTGCAACAAGAATTTCCTTCTTAACTCTCAAGTTACCTTCAGCATCCTTATAGGTGGTAACTCCAACCCATCCTGCACCAATTTCATATACAGTTCCAGCAGAAGCACCAACACCCTCAGTTGCAACACCAGCAACATAAGTATTGCGCCCACCAGTTACACGTGTAAATGTAATAGTTGCACCAGTCGTGATTCCTGCTGAAATTGTTGATCCAAGTGAAACAGTTGTAGCACCGATTGAAGAAACTACAGCACTGACTCCACCACTAGCAGTAAGAGTATCTGTAACAAGAATTCCAGTTGTGCTAGCAACAGCAACGATGCTGGTTCCGATTGATGCTCCAGGAGCAGATGCAGTTGTCACAACAGCATTGATTGTCTCTCCAGCAGAACCTTCGTGCTTCTGACTATAGTAAACATCAAGAATAGTATACTTTGGTTCCTGGTTTACAGTGAACTGAGCTCCAGAAATGGTAGCTCCACTAAGACCATTGGTTGAACCAATTGATAATTGAGTGGTGCTAGCAATACCAACGATTACAGCATCACCATAATAGGTGCCACCAACAACATCGCCAAAGCGGATAACATCTCCAGTTCCAGCGGCACCAACATTACCAAAAGTTGTACCACTTCCAGTAACAACTCCAGTTTGGTAATCTAAAGATACTGTTCCACCAGAAAAAATGTTATCTTTGTCTCCCCAGAGTGCCATGTTTTTTCCCGTAAAAATTATTTGATATGAATATTTATAAAAAAAGGAGACCTTACTTTTGGTCTCCTTTGTAATTTATTTTAAAAAATCAATCACTTACAACCTTTAAGAAGCGCAGTTCTCACTGTGCCTGCAATTAGATCATCGATATCATTATCAGTAGTATTTACATAACGATCAAGAAGTTCACAAACAAGTCTTTTTGTATGGCAAGAATTCATTGCTGCTAAAAGAAGTGGTTTTACAACCTCTACTAATACTCCCATAATGACCTCCGTATAAGTTGATTCGGAACTATTTAGGAATTCAAGCTGTAATATCAGTATCTACGCCTTTAGGGGCAGATCTTAATGCCTGAAGTTTTCTTTGAAGAATTTGAACTTCTTGCTGTCTCTGTTTATCTCTTTGTTGACTAACTTTTCTCTGTTCGGCATCAGATTGATTAGATTGCTGACCCTTTGGTGGAATTTCCACTGCTTGTTCAGCAATCTTTTTGGCAATTTTTGTTGCAGTAGCCATTTTAACTTCCATGCCACGACCAGGATATCTTTTTTCAAAATCCTTTAAATTCATAGATTTTGCAATTTCTTCTCTTTTTTTCAATTCAGCAGCAGTTAATGTTTTTTCTTCAAGTTCAAATTCTTCAGATTTTAGGAGATCATCTAATGAAGGTACTCCAGGTTTTTTTGGATTTGGTTCTTTTATTTTCTTCTTACTAGACGATCTAGTTCTTGATTTCTTTACACTCTTTGCAGTTTCTTGCTTTTCTTTTTCCTTTTGGTATGCTTCTTCTCCACTTGATGATGGTTTGAAACTACCAAATCCTTTAGTCGATACTGTTCTTACTGTTGGTTCTGGTTTTGATTTTGGTTCTGATTTTGGTTTTGGTTTATCTGATGCGGGTTGTCCTACTCTTGGATTTTCAGAAGTTCCTACAGGTGCTTTTGGTGCTTTTGGCGGAGTCACATCCCTAACAGAAACTCTTTGAACTGGTTGTTCTTTTTTACGTTCTCCTGCAACTTCTACTCTTTTGCCACTACCAATACCGCTACGTGGATTTGCAGTCCTTACTCCAGATTTTGAATGGACTGAACTTGGTGTTTCTACTCCACGACCTTGAGTTACTCTGGGTCTTTGTTGCTGAGAAGTTGTGGATTGAGTTGTTGGAGAAGAAGAACCAGAACCTGATGAGGATCCCTGTTCTAGTCCACGAGCAAAGTTTCTTGATCTTCTTGATACTGATTTTGCCGCCTTTGCAAGTCCTCTCATTAACTTAGATCCAATTCTTCCAAGTAAACCAGGTCTTGAAGATCCAGAACCCGATGAAGATCCACTAGAAGAACTAGAAGAACCAGAACCTGATGAAGAACCAGAACCTGATGGGGATCCAGAAGATCCGGATGAAGATCCACCAGAAGAACCAGAATTTGATGAAGATCTACCAGAAGAACCAGAACTTGATGAAGATCCACCAGAAGAACTAGAAGATCCTGAAGAACCACGTCTTCCTCTCTTATACCCAGCACCTAATTCTCTTCCTACTGCTTTAGCGCCTCTTACAGCAAGTCCACCAAGATATCCTGCACCACGAACAAGTTTTTTACCCGTGTTTTTAACAGCAGTCTTTACTTTTTCCAGTCGATTACTCTTAACATCAGTATCATGACCATAGGTTACTCTTTCTTCATTTAATAATGCAGATGAGATTTCTAATGATTCAAGAAGAGTATTTTCTACTTCTCCAAGATCATATCCTTCTTCAAGACACTCGTAGAAAAATTCTTCTACTACTTCTTCAATTAATTGATCAGATAATAAAAAGATTTCAGATTCAGATAAATCGTCAAAAACTCCCTCAAAATCTTCGATTTCAGAAATTTCAAGAAGAGTTCCACCAAGTTGATCAACTCTTTCTCCAAGATTAAGTTTTGGATTTATATCAATTTTATTATTGATTTCTTTTTCTACAATTTTTTGATCTTGATCTTTTGATGGAATTTTATCTGCTACTTCAATAAGATCTTTTCTCCAATCTGAGAAACCTTCTTTTACTTGCTTTTTCTTTTTTCCTTTACGAAGTTCTTTAAAATCAGAAGATGTTAGTTTCCCATAAGGAGCAGCAACATCTATTTTAGTCTGACCGCCAATTAATGCTTCTTTAATTTTCTTTCTCTTAAATCTACCAGAAACTTCCCCCTCTTCATATCCAATACCATTGCCATCATCATCCCACCAACGCTTTGGTTTTTCCTTTTTCTTTTCGTCAAGTTGCATGGAAACTTGCTCCAAATAGATCTTGGAAATATCGTTTAAATTATTAGAGTCCATTTTAACGAGTGCTTGCTTTTTTTGCCTTATACTTATTTATAAAATTGACTCCATATGCTTTACCACCTTTTTGAAGGTATTGACTATTTGTTCCAATTACACCCGGTGTCATTTTTGCATAATGTTTAAATGCCCCCAAAGTTCCAACAAGAGTATTTGGATGAGTTTTATCTCTCATAGGAGAATCCATTTTAACTTCAGTATATTCCATCAAATCTTTAATCCAAGACTTAAACATATAACCTTCTTTAGTGACACAAATTAAATAATTTGTTCCCCTACGCATTACCTCACCGACTAATCCTGTGTTTAAATTTTCAACAACATCACCAACTTTAAAAATTCTTCCAGTTATATAATTTTCGCGAAGATTTTGAACATCAAGTTTTGGAGCTATTTCCCAAAGGTTATAATTTTCTTTTTGAGTTTTTGTTTTTTTAATTTTCATTCCCTGTCTTACTTGATCAAACAGAGCTTGAGTTTCTGCATTACTAAGAGTTTTAGGTGTCCCTCTTCTAAAAGTCGAGAAATCATTATCAATTACTGCTTTTCTCATTTTTGAAGAAGACACTCCCATTGCCCCTTCAGCTTCCGTATCCTTAACTCCCGAAGATATAACACGAATCAAATCGAAATTATATAATTCTTTGTTATATCTTTGAGATAGATTTTCAAATTCACCATGACGATCAGATCCACAAACAATATTTACAGTTCCATACCCATCCTCAGAAGCGGTAATTAATACATCAAAAATACTTTCCATATCAGGGTCATCAATTATATTATCAGAATAATCAGGGAACATCATCCTCATGTACTGAATTTTGACTTCAGGATTTAATGGATTCTTTTTTGGATCTTGAGTTCTTGATGGATATATTTTTAAATCTCCACCAACAGAAACTTTTTTAGCAATATTAAATGTTTTATCGTGTCCAATTGTAGGAGGATTAAATCTTCCCAATACAATTGTGAGAGTTGGTTTTTCCTCTGGTTTTTCCTCTTCTGGAGGTGTTTGTGATGGAAGGGCACGTGGAACTGAAGCACTAGATGCTTGTCTACGTGCCATTGGAACAGGACCAGTTGCTTGTTTTGGACCTTTCTCTTCTGGAGAACCCGCTTGCCTTCCATCAAGAAACTTTAACTTCCCATCTTCAGTTTTCGCTACTTGCCTTCCACTACGATCTAACCATCCACCATGATTATCACCAACCAAACCAAGTTTTTTCGCCTGCAATGATGCCTGCGATACTCTTGCTTCGGATAAAAATTGGAAGAAACGTTTCATACTATTTTTTTATATACTTATATTTATTTTTACGTTTTCTTATATTTATATGGAGATAAGGAGGCTCGAACTCCTGACATCAGCCTTGCAAAGACCGCGCTCTACCAACTGAGCTATATCCCCTTCATAAAATATAAAAAGAGGGTAATTAAACCCTCTTTAATTTTTATATTTTCAATCAGCGAAGACCATATTTTTTGAAATCTGCCTTGGCATCATCTCTTGCCCTAAGTTCTTGTGCCTTTCTATACTCGCTACCAGCTCCACCTGCTCTATTCAATCTTGCTTGTCTTGTCGAGTACTTACGCTCAACTTCAGTATCCATTTTGTCGGCAACGGCACGGAGAACATCTCCTCTATCACCACCAAGTTTTCTTGCTTGTCTTTCAATCTTTGCACGATCCATTCTCTTAAATCCTTCATCGAGAATTTCATCTCTCCACTCTTCACTCATATTTGCCATAATAACTGCTGCCTCATCTTCAGTTTCAGCAAATCCTTCATCAAGAAGATGCTCAAGAACAACATCATAAAGATCAACGGTTTCAATCTCTTCAACTAGATAAGACTCAACAATATCTTGAACTTCAAACTCTGAAAGTGACTCAAAAACATAAAGTGCATTCTCATAAGAATCAACATAACCCTCATGAATCATTTCTTCAAAGATTATGTTTAGAATATCATTGAAGATATCTTCACTAATACCTGCTTTCTTTCTGAATTTCTCTAATGCGCTTTGTCTGCCAGTATGTGCTCTTTGTGTTGCCAATTGGCCAACTCTTTCACCAGCAAACCTAATTCCTCTGGCAGTTGAACCCGCAGATGCTTTTTGTAATTTTGCTTTTGCGGCCGCTCTTCTATCAGATTCCTTTGCAGGAGGGAGTGCTGCTTTTACAGATGATCCAGAAAGTGCTCTACCAGATGAAGAAGATTTATCATCACTTTTGCCTACATTTCTATAAGGAGCAGGAGATCTTGGACCTTTTGGTGCTGGCGTTGGACCTTGTTGAGGTTTAAATGTTCTGTTTGCAAAATTATGCCCACCAGGTCTCCACGTTGGTTTTGATTCATCGC
>JACCDW010871783.1_pt1 | contig 10677 bp, 2 predicted proteins | sample 7449781 | NCBI WGS metagenome assembly JACCDW01 (sample SAMN15323449, study PRJNA562643) | freshwater metagenome | isolation source: river surface water | place: USA:Blue River Watershed | collected 2017-08-18
ACATAAGGAACAACAGGTTTCTTCATAAATTCGTTCACAGCCTTCCCCCAACCCTCCTGTACTGCAATACTTACTGGGCTAATGCGTCCAAGCAATGCCTGACGAATCTCATTCAAACTCTCCAACATAAAAATACCTTGCTGATTTATAAAATCCTCCTTCATATTCTTCAAGGCATCACAGGCTTCAGTCAAACGATTGTCAGAATAATACATGCGCTCAAGTCCATGCCCAATGTCACGCATGAAAACAGAATTATGGACGAAAGGAATTCCTACCCATGCAAGGTCAAAATGCATAGGACGAAAGGGTAAGAAGCGAATATGAGAAATCACACAACTCATAGGTTCATATACCCAATCCATACTCCTCTGGCGTCCAACAAACTCTCCACTAATATCTTCTACACGCGCATGTCTCCAAATATTATCTTTAAAGAACTGACTCTTGTAGACGTGATCGGCATTATGCAGCCTTACACGAGAAACATTTAGAATCTTCTTCAAATTCTGTTCACGAACAATCAATGAAGGAATTACACAACTGCTCGCACTGGTAGTATTTGTTTCTGCAATGTGAACGGACCAAGGAAGTTCAGGAATCTTCTCTTTCTCAACCTTGGTTTGAGTAACAAAAGCATTGAGTGTTTGGAGCCAGACAGGGGCGTTAACTTCCTTTCGCTGTCTTTCAATAACACTAGGTGTCCAGACATACGGAATTGGGCGAACAGGGCAACGAGCAAGTGTCTCTAGAACTTGAATCTCATCTGAATTACAATGTGTGTCAAAGACCCAGATTTCATTTACACGATCAAAACTGCGCTTCGCTATAGTGGTTGGAAAAAGTGAATGCTCGATTTCTTCAAGGATTGCATGTTTTCGATAAATGACAATAGAACGTTCACTTACCTTTTCACGATCTTCCGCTGAAGAAAAGACGTCTCCAACTTCAAATACAATATCAAACTTTCCATCAGGTATACCCTTTTCAGAAATATCTTTCCATTGTAAAATCTTTCCCTTCCATTCCTCTTTCATTGAAGTCATGTCATCCCACCATTCGCGAGATTCATATGTATTTATAAGATATACATCATTTCCTTGTATACGAAGTGTCTCTGCAACGGAAAGTGTCGCGTTTGCTTGACTTCCGCTGAACATTGAGAATTGAAACTTCGCTAGAACACCTATACGCATGCTACTTCTTGTAAGATTCGTATAGTTGTTTTTAAACCGCAGTTTGCAGTTTCTCATTGCTTTCTTGTTTTACGTTTTGCACTGGATTTTTTCTTTTTATGAGTTTTCCTCTTTAGTTTTCTGCCACCTCCTGCAGATCTTAATTTTGCTGCGAGTATTCCAATAACACTTTCTTCAACGGTTTTATCAATGATTACTTCTTTTAAATCTTCCTGTTCTTCAGCATTAGCGTCTGCTAATATCGCTAAAGTGTCCGCTGATAATTTCTTTTCTTCTACTACATTTTGTGCTGGAGTTAATTTTATTGTTCTTAGAATTTCTAAAATTTCTTTGTCCTCATCTGATTCTGCCGATACTGTTTTCGCCCGTTTTACTATTTCAGTTCCAAGATCACTTAGAATTTCTGCAACTTCATATTTTTCAAATACATCTTCAACCTTTTTTGTATAATATTTTTTAATGTATTGAAATATAAATGCCCTTACTTGACTAATTCTGTATTGTAAATTTTTGAGTTTGTTTACGGGATCTGCAATAGACTCTATGCTTGGTTGTAGAATGCTTGGATTTCTAAAATCTCTGTAAATTGGTACTTCAATATCAATAATATCTTTATTTAACTTTTCAAATTCAATGGAAAGTGAATCACTTAACGTTTCATCATTTCTTAACCCTGCAAAATAGTTTGTTCTTAAAGCACGATATTTAGTATAACAATTATCTAAATTAAGTAATCTTTGCCTTGCAACTAGATACCTATATTGCCATCCTGGTAGTATGGAACGCCAGTGATCTACACGAGATCCATCTGATTTTACTAATGGTGACAACCCCCACCATGTTTGAAATATATTTATTAAATCTTTCTCATACTTAGATTTACTTTCACTCTCTTCATCGTCAGGTAAAATCTGTGTAAAATCAAAGAAATAATCTTTTTCATCATTTGTTATTAAAAATCTATCCACAACACTAAAATAATTTCCATTTTGGTCTGTTACATAAGATCCTCGTATTGCAGTTAACACATTATCATCTCCTCCTGCAAATGTTTTAATTTTCTGATTCTTTTTTGTAATAGGTATAATTTGTCTTCTTCTCGTATTGTAAAAACTATTATTTATCATATTAATAAAATGTATATATATTTTACGAGTCAATTCTTCTTCTGTCATACCTTCAGTTTTTTTAATAGTATAGAAAGGTAAGATCATTCCACCACTTTGCGCTTTTGGAAACATAGAACTAACTGCATCCGTGAGTATTTTTAATAAAAGGCCTTGAGTTCTTGAAGTCTTTACATTCTTTCCTGGAGCAGCAAAATACTCCAGTTTTACTTCTGTATCTCTAAATAAATCTAAATCAACTAAATCTTTAATGCTTTCTAATTTATCTTTAAAAGTAGATACAATATTTTCAAGGAAGTTATTATAACAGATTTCTTTTCTAAAATCAATATTTGTTTTTGCGAAAATACGCTCTGTTATTTTACTGAGTATACTTTCATATATATCTTGATTTGGATATTTATAATTTTCATCCGTCATTATTTCATACTGCTCATTAATATTATAGAGTCTGTTATTAATTGACAGAAAATTATCACAGACGGATTTCAAATCAAGAAATGATTTATCTGGAACACCATCACGTGGTACAAAAGATTGACTGTCTGCGCCCACTCCTGCTGCTGCTACAGTTTTTAAATTACTTTCAAGTGTTTCTTTTAATGATGTTAATTCAGCAATAAGTGAGATAAATTCTTCTTTAGGAGTGTATATTGTTAGAATAGAGGCTCCTTTGCAAATATTAGTAATAAATTTAGAAAAATTTTTAACTGTATCAAGTGGTTGAAATAAAGCAATAGCATTCCCTTTTAAGGCATCAATTATATCCTCTTTTCCAGTAAATTGGTTAATATATTCTATACTAGATCCCAATAACTCGCTGGCATTGGCAATTATTTCAAGTTTCTGCTTGTCATCTAATTTAGTAAGATCTGTGTTTGTGAATGAAAGTAGCCAATGTATACTTCCTACTCCAGGTGCTGTTTTACTTAAATTTGCATACTTTGTAGTAAAAAATACATTTAATCCTAAGAGCAATGCAAACGTTAATAAAATTCTATCAAATGTTAACAGTGCCATATATATATTAGGTATTCCACTAAGTAAATCTTGCAAACTTACTTCTGATTTATCAGAACCTCCTAGTTTAATAGTAGAAGGCTTGCGAACAACTTTTTTGACTGGTCCTTTTCTTTTCATTACTGTTTCCTCTACCAATTTGTAAATCTTGTATTTTCTTACTCTATCAAGTAAACAAAGTGCTTGACACCAGTCTCCTGCACGTTTGAGTAAAAAAACGGATAAGGCCTCTTCATTGATAACACCTTTATTTTCAACGAGTAAATCAACTGCCTTTTGTGAAGCATTGGATATTTCGCTTAAATCTCCCAGATCAGAAATAACGGTATTCACTTTTCCAGAAAGTGTGGCTTGAATTTTATTATTTTCAAGACGAACTGTTTCTAATCCAATCTCACTATAAAGATTTCCATTTTCACTTTCCATTAAGAACGTAGGGAAAATACTTTTATGTCCTTCATCCTTTAAAAAATATATATTGATATTGGGAACATCAAGTTTTACTTCTAATATTTTTGTTGCAGGATCAGAATCATTTTCATTACTTTCTACTATAAAAAAATTATAGGTATCAGTGGCTGAATATTCATTATTTGTATAATCAAGTAATTTTGATGCAGCAATTTCTGTCATTGATAAATGTGATGCATCTATCATCAAAATAAAATTTGTCATTCCTGTAGATTTTTTAAACGCAGCAGGAAGAAAATAATTCTGTCCTCTTATCTTAACAGGTACTGCATTTATCGAATAATTACGAGAATATCTTTCGTAGGTTGGTGTCCTTTGAAAGTTTAAGGGTATACTTTCTATTTTATCCCCACTCTCATTCCATTTTTTTAACGCATCTGCAATTTCACCAAAATTTAACTTTAATGAAGTTAATAAATCTTTTTCCTTAAGGAAACTTTGTTTTTCATTACCACTTGGCAATATCCTATCAATACTGCTTAAGAAATAATCAACAACAGATGGATTTCCTTTTAACGATGTACGTATAGTATTGATCGCTGTACCGCGCTGGGCGAATGACAACGATGAAGTTAAACTCACATTTTCAAGAAGATCTTGCATTAAATTTGAATCAAAATCGTGCCAAAAATCACTTTTTGCCAATATATTAAAAATAGTTTTTATAGATTCTCTTTTTTCTCTTAGTAAACCTACATCATAAAGATTTTCAACACTCATTCTAATTTATGATAATAATTTTTCCCATGCTTTTTGAACGTCAGCATTGTAAGGAGAATGTCTCCAAGCAAGGGCACGAGCGTGTGCTTTGTAGACTTCCAATCTATCAGTATGATCTCTAACTTTTGTTAAAAGAGAACAGCCAGTTTCTAAGTCAGATCCTGGATAGTAATAACCATAGTTCTCCCAACTACGTGCATTATGTAGTACCGGAAATCCAGCCCATAAGAGTTCCATTACCATGTAATTGAACTCATTATTAATCTGATGACAAATGAAGGTTGCATTGGGATAATTCTTCAAAGTTGTTATAATATCCTTGCGATCTGCCATTTCTACCTTTTCGTCTTTTACAATATCCAAAGTATCATAAATATTTTGCTTGAAATGAGGAATTTGCATAATACGTGGAGCATTGACAACTACAACACGCCCATTCCACCCCCTATTTCTGCGGTACCAACGATCAATCATTAAGAGTGGAATAATAGCACTTTTCTGGAAACTGATGTTCGGTTCAGTGATTACAATGGTTTCTTTTTCACCAGGTTGAGTGGGTCTCCAAGAAACATAACGCCGGCCTTCATCAAGCAAGAAACTCGGATCCCAAACGTAAGGGCCGATTTGTGACTCAGGAGCAGATAAAGGAACATGATTCAGTGAACATGCATATTGGTCGTGTTGAGCATAGTGAGGAGAGACCCACACTTTATCGACTTCACCAATCACGTGGTGAGCAAAATTCATTTCAGGATAAAATATGGGTGTTTCAATGTCAATATTTAAGATATTTCCAAGGTATAATTTGCAAACCTTTGCACCAATCATCTTTAGGAACTTTCTCACAACGGGATCAATACTCATACCAATTTCAATATATGCATACACAGGAATAGGCTGCTTTAAAATATCTTCAGCACTCAAGATTCTGCACTTTCGAACCTGTTCAGGTATATTGTCAAGATTTTTGGGCTTTTCGTTTACAATCAATAAAGGTAACCATCCCATAGCCTCAAACATACGGTATAATAAAATAACATTTTGAAAGAGACCATTCGCAAAAATACTAGAATCGGTAATGGTTGCCGTTGCTAAGATCACTGCCTTGCGATTTAAGATAGATGGAATCTTATCAATATCAACATATGGTTTTATATTGGCTGCAGGTTCTTGACCTAAACGAGTCATTCCCGGAAGTTGCTCTCCATGAGTATCAAGTAGAGAGATATAGGGCATTCTACATTCGTTAGGAAACATTTGTCTAAGTATCTCCCGCACTAATAGGGATACAGGATGTCATCCAATACACGGGTACAGGTTCGCAATGATAGAATAAGTTATGGAACCACAAACAATGAACGAATACTTTTTGCAAGTGAATCTAATGCAGTGTCAACTCTCTTTATTGGTAATTCAAACTTGATAACATCTAATTCAGTGGGATATATAACTGGATTTAATCTTAATCAAGCAACAGTCACAATTGATGTTGGAAAGAAATATGTGGGAATAGGTGTTTCTTCTCCACAGTACACGCTTGATGTTGGAGGAATCATTCGTGGAGATGGTGAAAAACTCTATAATATTCCAATTGAAGCCATCCAAGGAAATTTGTTGACTGCAGATACATCAACCCTCGCAGGTATCATATCCAGTGGTCTGTCATCAGTTGCACTCTTTACAAGTAACACATCAAATTATTATGCACCACTTTTGAGAACAGATGTTTCTTCTGGATTTTCCACACTCAAAATCTTTACAAATGACTCATTAATATCAACAACGATTGGCCTTGGAAATATTTATATCAGTACTGGGGGTGGTGGCACTGGTGATGTTACAAGTGCGCAATTAAGAAGTACAACCGCTGGGTTGGGTCAGATTTATTTGAGTACAAATGCAGGTGCAATTGGAACAGGAACAGGTGTATCATCACTCTTTGGTGTTGTTTCTTCTGGTCTTTCCACGGTTGCTCTCTTCACTTCCAATACTTCCAATTATTTTGCGAATAATGCAGGAGGTGCAGGAACTTCTTCATTGTTTGGTGTAATTTCAACAGGTCTTTCTACAAATGCACTCTTCACATCCAATACTTCCAATTACTACAAGAATCTTCTTCAAAACTATTCTACAATGTTTTCTACTGCTGTTTCTACAACTGCACTCTTTACTTCTAATACATCTAATTATTATAAGAATCTATTACAAGATTATTCTACATATATTTCTACAACAGCAGATTTTACAAGCAATACCTCTAATTATTTCGTTGGATTTCTCAATTACTATATTTATATAAATGACTGGTCTACTCCTATCAATTCTTTACAAGGAACAGTTTCTAGTGGGCTTTCTACAGTTGCCCTTTTCACTTCCAATACTTCTAATTATTCAAAGGGGATCCTCCAAAACTGGTCTACAGCCATTTCTTCTTTATCAACATCTTATGCGAGAAACTTTACAACCTCCTCTCTCTTTACAAGTTCCCTAACCTTTGGTACTGGTGATGGATACTTATTGTTTGGAGATATTCAGGCCTCTACTGTAAGTAGCATTGCATCAGTTTCTGGAAACTTTATTGGCAATGGTAGAAATCTTTATGGAATTCTCATGCCTTCTTCAGTGATTACAGCACTTACAAGCACAACTGAAGGACTCGGTCAGATTTATCTTAGTACAGGTGGTGGAGGCGGCGGCGATGTAACAGGCACTGAATTAATCAGTACAGTAGTTGGGCTTGGAAATATTTATTTGAGTACAAGTGCTGGTGCGATTGGATCAGGAGAAGGAGTTTCTTCACTCTTTGGGGTTGTTTCCACTGGTCTTTCTACTGTAGCCCTTTTCACTTCCAACACTTCTAATTATTTTGCAAATAATGCAGGGGGTGCAGGGACATCTTCACTGTTTGGAGTTATTTCCACAGGCCTTTCAACAGTTGCTTTATTTACATCTAACACTTCTAACTATTTTATGAACAATGCAGGAGGATCAGGTGTTTCTTCTCTCTTTGGTGTTGTTTCTACTGGTCTTTCCACTACTGCTCTCTTCACTTCCAACACTTCTAACTACTATAAGAATCTTCTCCAAGATTACTCTACCTATATCTCCACAACTGCAGATTTTACAAGCAATACCTCCAATCATTTCGTTGGATTCCTCAATTACTATATTTTCGTGAATGACTGGTCTACACCTATGAATTCTTTACAAGGAAGTGTCTCCACAGGATTTTCTACTCTTGGACTCTTCACAAGCAATACATCTAACTACTACAAAAATAATTTGCAGAACTGGTCTACTGCTATTTCCACCCTTTCTACTTCCTATGCAAGAAACTTTGTAACCTCTTCTATTTTTACCAGTTCCATTACCTTTGGCACTGGAGATGGATATTTATTGTTTGGAGATATTCAAGCCTCTACTGTAAGTAGCATTGTAGCGGTGTCAGGAAACTTCATAGGCAATGGTAGAAATCTTTATGGAATTCTCATGCCTTCCTCTGTTATTACAGCAATAATAAGTACAACAGATGGCCTAGGTCAGATTTATATTAGTACAGGTGGTGGTGGTGGTTCTGGTACAGGTGAAGGTGTTTCTTCTCTTTTTGGAGTCGTGTCTACAGGTTTTTCTACAATTGCACTCTTTACTTCCAATACTTCTAACTATTTTATGAATAATGCAGGAGGTTCAGGGGTTTCTTCATTGTTTGGTGATGTTTCTACTGGTCTTTCTACAGTAGCCCTCTTCACATCCAATACTTCCAATTATTTTATGAACAATGCAGGAGGATCAGGTGTTTCTTCTCTCTTTGGGGTTGTTTCTACTGGTCTTTCCACTACTGCTCTCTTCACTTCCAACACTTCTAACTACTATAAGAATCTTCTCCAAGATTACTCTACATATATCTCCACAACTGCAGATTTTACAAGCAATACCTCCAATCATTTCGTTGGATTCCTCAATTACTATATTTTCGTGAATGACTGGTCTACTCCTATCAATTCTTTACAAGGAACAGTTTCTACAGGATTTTCTACTCTTGGACTCTTCACAAGCAATACTTCTAATTATTCAAAGGGCATACTACAAAACTGGTCCACTGCTATTTCTTCCATGTCTACCTCCTATGCAAGAAACTTTGTAACCTCCTCTATTTTTACCAGTTCCATTACCTTTGGTACTGGAGATGGATATTTGTTATTTGGAGATATTCAAGCCTCTACTGTAAGTAGCATTGTATCGGTGTCAGGAAACTTCATTGGCAATGGTAGAAATCTCTATGGAATTCTTATGCCTTCCTCAGTAATTACAGCACTTACAAGCACAACTGAAGGATTGGGACAAATATACCTCAGTACAGCAGGAGGTGGTGGAGATGTAACAGGTTTGCAATTAACAAGTACAACAGTAGGACTAGGAAATATTTATTTGAGTTCATTATCAAATGTATTGAGGACATCAACTCTTATTACTAGCACCTTATTCATTAATATGAATCCTGAAGATGCACCTTTTTGGAAATCTGCAGCACCAATTCTAGGAAGTGATCCAGATCCAGATCCATTGGCACTTGATGTGTTTGGATCAGCACGTATCCTCAAAAATCTCTATGTTGGTTCTACTACTACTGTAGTTACAACAAGTGGAGTTGCTACTAATAGTCTTTCTACAATGAAAGTGCAAGCCTCTTCATTAACATTTTATGATCCAAATACTCTTCTTAAATATGATATGTTTATTAAGAATGGCCTTTTAAATATGGGAACTCTTACAATTGAGAATCCTACATTAAGTGGAATATCCTCTGGATTTTCAACTCTTGGTCTCTTCACTTCTAACACGTCTAACTATTTTATGAACAATGCAGGAGGCTCAGGAGTTTCTTCACTCTTTGGCGTTGTGTCTACTGGCCTTTCCACTGTAGCACTCTTCACGAGCAATACCTCTAATTATTTTGCAAATAATGCAGGGGGTGCAGGAACATCTTCGCTGTTTGGAGTTATTTCCACTGGTCTTTCTTCAGTTGCTTTATTTACTTCTAATACATCAAATTACTACAAGAATCTCCTACAGGATTATTCCACAGCAGTTTCTTCAGTTGGCCTCTTCACATCCAATACCTCTAATACTATGGTAGCCTCTTCTAACTATTATAAAAACCTCTTACAGGATTACTCTACCTATATCTCTACAACAGGACAATTTACCAGCAACACTTCTAACTATTTTGTAGGATTCCTCAATTATTATATTTTTATAAATGACTGGTCCACCCCTATCAATTCTTTACAAGGATCAGTTTCTACTGGTCTCTCTACAGTTGCATTATTTACCAGTAATACATCCAATTACTATAAAAATAATCTTCAGAACTGGTCTACCGCCTTATCTTCTATGTCTACCTCTTATACAAGAAATTTTGTTACTTCCTCTATTTTTACAAGTTCTATTACCTTTGGTACTGGAGATGGATATCTATTGTTTGGAGATATTCAGGCTTCTACAGTCAGTAGTATTGCAGTTGTTTCTGGAAACTTCATAGGCAATGGTAGAAATCTTTATGGAATACTTATGCCATCTTCAGTGATTACTGCTATAACAAGTACAACAGATGGCCTTGGAAATATTTATCTAAGTACTGCAGGAGGTGGTGGAGATGTGACAGGTACTCAATTAATCAGTACAGTTATTGGTTTAGGGAACATTTATTTGAGTACAATTGCAGGTGCTATTGGTTCAGGTGAAGGAGTTTCATCTCTCTTTGGAGTTGTTTCCACTGGCCTTTCCACTGTTGCCTTATTCACTTCCAATACATCCAATTACTCTCAGAATCTCTTACAAGACTATTCCACTGCAGTTTCTTCAATAGGTCTCTTCACATCCAATACTTCCAATTATTTCATGAACAATGCAGGAGGATCAGGAGTTTCTTCTCTCTTTGGAGTTGTCTCTACTGGACTTTCTACAGTTGCCTTGTTTACTTCTAATACCTCTAATACTATGGTAGCCTCTTCTAACTATTATAAAAACCTCTTACAAGACTATTCCACTGCAGTTTCCTCAGTTGGCCTCTTCACTTCTAACACTTCAAATACTCTGATTGCAACTTCTAACTATTACAATAACTTACTACAAGACTATTC
>JACCDW011182854.1_pt1 | contig 10674 bp, 9 predicted proteins | sample 7449781 | NCBI WGS metagenome assembly JACCDW01 (sample SAMN15323449, study PRJNA562643) | freshwater metagenome | isolation source: river surface water | place: USA:Blue River Watershed | collected 2017-08-18
ACCTGCCAAGGGCGGATTTGTTGTTCGACCATGTTGAAGCGGGCTTGTTGGGTATTCATCTCAAAACTCCGAAATCATTCAGTTAAAACTGGGCAAAATTTTAACGGGCGGGGCTGTCAGAGCCTGACGACCATTTGCGTTTCATCCATTCGGCCAAATCGTCCAAATAGCAGTACACCACAGGCACGACCACTAAAGTCAACAGGGATGATGTGATCACTCCGCCAATCACGGCTTGACCCATGGGGGCGCGCTGTTCAGAGCCCTCGGACAGGGCGAATGCCAAGGGCACCATGCCAAACACCATGGCTAAGGTGGTCATCAAAATGAGGCGCAAACGCACTTCAGCCGCCAGCAGTAGGGCATCGTGGCGGCTCAGGCCCGGCTTGATGGAGCCATCTGGCTGTTCTTGGGGCTCGCGAGAGCGAATGGCAAAGTCGACCAACAAAATCGCGTTTTTGGTGACCAAGCCCATGAGCATGATGACGCCAATGACCGAGAACATCGACAAGCTGGAGCCAAACAACAGCAAGGCCAGCACCACCCCAATCAGGGTGAGGGGCAGGGCCGTCATCAAGGCCATGGGTTGCAAGAAGCTTTTGAACTGGCTGGCCAAAATCATGTAAATGAAGACGATGGCCAAGACCAAGGCTGAGATGGCGTAGCCAAATGATTCCGCCATGTTTTTGGTGGAACCGCTGAACTGGTAGCGGTAGCCGGGTGGCATTTGGATGCTGTCCATGACTTTGCGGATGTCGGCGGACACCTCGCCCGCTGAGCGGTTGTACACGTTGGCGTTGATGGCCACTTCGCGCATCAGGTCGCGGCGGTTGATTTGGTTGGGGCCTGTGCCTTCCTCCACTTTGGCCACTTGGTTCAAGCGGGCCACGCGTGGGCTGCCGTCAGTGTTGGTGCCGAGGGTGAAGGGTAGACGCTCTAGGTCTTGCATGGCGTTGCGCGCGTTGGGGGCCAAGCGCACGTTCACGTCATAGGTTTGGTCATCGGCGGCGCGCCAGTTGGTCACTGTGGTGCCCGCCACCAAAATGCGCAGTTGGTTGGCCACGCTGCCCAGCGACAGGCCAAGGTCGTTCGCTGCTTCGCGTTGCACCTTCACTTCGATGGTGGGCTTGTTGGGCTTCACGCTGGAGTCCAAATCGACCAAGCCGGGGATGTTGCGAATTTTGTCCATCGCCTCTGCGGTCAAACGCTCAAGCTCGCGCAAGTCGCTGCCTTGCAGCGAGAACTCCACTTGCTTGTTGCCGCCCACCGCATCGAGCAAGCCCGCGTGTGTGACGGTGATGCCCGGCACTTGACGCAGGCGCTCGCGCAATGTGGCCGACATCTGGTCGACGCTGCGTTTGCGGTCTTTGCGATCCACCAAGCGTATGTAAATGCTGGCATAAATTTTCCCGTTCGCGGCACCCGTGTTGATGGTCGACAGGGTGTAGCGCACCTCGGGGAGCTCACGAATGATGGCTTCTACTTGCCGGGCTTTGGCTTCGGTCACTTCGAGCGATGAACCCACGGGTGTGTAAAAGTTGACCGTTGTTTCAGAGAAGTCTGCCTTGGGCACAAACTCTGTGCCCAGCAACGGGACCATGAAAATGCTCAGCACAAAGGTGCCAATTGCGAGGGCCACAGTGGCGCGTTTGTGCACCAGCGCCCATTTCAAGATGCGTTGGTACAAGGCCACCAGCTTGTCGGTGGTGGTCTCAAACCAAGCCGTGATGGGGCCGATGGTACGGTCGTAAAACGCATTCGAGTGGCCGTGCTCGCCATGCGCATGAATGGTGGGGTCGTGCCAGATGGACGACAACATGGGGTCGAGTGTGAAGCTCACAAACATCGAAATGAGCACGGCCGCCACGATGGTGATACCAAACTCGTGGAAGAACTTGCCGATGATGCCGCCCATGAATCCAATGGGCAAAAACACCGCCACGATCGACAGCGTGGTGGCCAGCACGGCCAAGCCAATTTCTTGTGTGCCGTCCATTGCGGCTTGGTAGGGCGCTTTGCCCATTTGCACATGGCGCACGATGTTTTCGCGCACCACGATGGCGTCGTCAATCAACAAACCCACGCACAGGGATAAAGCCATGAGCGTGATCATGTTGATGGTGAAACCAAACATGTACATGAACAAAAACGTGCCGATGATGGCAATCGGTAGCGTGAGGCCCGTGATGACGGTGGAGCGCCACGAGTTCAAAAACAAGAACACGATCAGCACCGTCAGCAGCGCACCTTCAATGAGGGTTTGGCGTACGTTGGCCACGCCCACTCGGATGGGGCGCGAGCCGTCTTGCACTTGCTCTAGGCGCACGCCTGCAGGCAATTGCGCTTTCATCTCGGCCACGGTTTTGTTGAGGCCGTCAATCACGTCGATGGTGTTTTCGTCTTGTGCTTTTTGCACCGTCATCAACAGCGTGCGTTGGCCGTTGTACAGGGCCAAGCTTTCAACTTCTTGAGCACCATCATTCACCGTAGCCACTTGGTTCAAGCGAATCGGTGTGGTGTTTTTGCGTGCCACGATGATTTGGCCAAAGTCTTCGGGACGCAGCATGCGGCCTTGAATTTGAATCACGCGGTCTTGCTGCAACGAGCGCAAGCTGCCCACGGGCAAGTCTTGGGTTTCTGTTTTTACCGCGTTCACCACTTGGTCGGCGCTGATGCCGAGCGACTCCATGGCTTGCGGGTTGAGGTACAAATTGATTTCGCGTTTGGTGCCGCCCACCAACGACACCGAACCCACGCCGCGCACGTTCTCAAGGCGTTTCTTCAACACTTGGTCGGCCCAGTTGGTCATCTCAACAGCCGAGAGCGCTTTGCCGCCTTGCGGTGTTTCAGGCACCACGGCCAGCGACCAAATGGCGCGGCTTGAGGGGTCAAAACGCAAGACCTTGGGCTCTTTCACATCCGTGCGCAGGGTAGGACGAAGGGCGGCTACTTTTTCGCGCACATCGTCAGCGCCTTTGCGGCCATCGATGTGCAACTGAAACTCAATCACCACCACCGACATGCCTTCGTAGCTGCGCGAAGTGAGGGCGCTGATACCCGCGATGGCGTTGACGCCTTCTTCAATTTTCTTGCTGACTTCGCTCTCCACAATCTCAGGCGAGGCGCCCGGATATTCGGTGGTGATCACCACCACGGGGAAGTCGATGTTGGGGAACTGGTCAATTTTCAAGCGTTGGTACGAGAACAAACCCAGCACCACAAAGGCGAGCATCACCATGGTAGCGAAGACTGGATTTTTTAAACTGACTTTGGTGAACCACATGCTGTGTCAGTCGATTCAGTTGGCGTTGCTGGCGCTGGCGATTGGCGCACTTGCAGCTGCGGTGTACTTCACAGCTATGCCTTCACGTAGCGCACCCACATGGCTTTTGAGCACGGTGCTGCCTTCGGCCAAACCAGTCACGCCTACCATGGTTTCGGATTCGGGCTGAGCCAAGTCCATGCCGCGCACGCCCAGCATGACGGTTTTGTGCATCACTTGAAGTTGCTCACCTGCTTGTTCCACCACTTGCACATAAGGTTGCGCGCGGTCGGTGCGCACGGCTGACAGTGGCACGGCCATCACTTGGCTCTTGCCCATCCCCAGAATACCTTTGGCGAACAAACCGTGGCGCAAGCCCTCAGCTTTGTCGAGGGCCAAATAAATCAACACGCTCCGACTGCCGGTTTGGGCGCTGGGGCTGATGCGTTTGACTTTGGCTCCGATGGTGTCTTTGCGGTCCTCCACTTGTAGGGCGGCCACTTGGCCCACACGCACGTCCATCGATTCGCTTGGACTCAAGGGCACTTCCACTTCGAGTTGGCTCAAGTCCACCAACTCCATGATCTTGGCGTCAATCGCCACACGTTCGCCCACTTGGGCGGCGCGGCCAGACACGATGCCGGCAAAAGGTGCGCGCAAAGTGGCGTCGTCCAAGGCTTTGCGGGCCACATCGGCACCGGCGATGGCGGCTTTGTAGCTGGCCATGGCGCCTTGGTAGGAAGCGTCTGAGTTGTCCATGGCAATTTTGGAGATGAAGCCGCGGTCGACCAAGGATTTGTTGATGCCCCATTGACGTTGCGCAATTTCCATTTGTGACTTGGCGGCGCTGGCAGTTTCGGTTGCTTGCTGCCAACGGCGTTGGTACTCGGTGGGGTCGATACGGGCGAGCACATCACCGGCCTTCACCGCATCGCCTTCACGCGCCACCACTTCTTTGAGCTCACCGGCCACGCGGGCTTTGATGACTGCGTAGTTCACTGCTTTGACAGTGCCCGACACAGCCAAGCCTTGGGTGATGTCGCGCAACTCGGCTTTGAGCACATCGGTGTTGGTCAATTCCACTTGTGTCACGGCACTGGCTGGGGCACTTGCCGCAACTTGTTGTGAGCGTTTGTTGCTCATGGCGCGAATCACACCGGCAACCAAGGCCAAGACGATGACGCCAATGACGATCCAACGGGGTTTGATGTTTTTCATTTGCTTTACTTTGCAGTCATGCCGTGCAGCAGCACATCGACTTGCATATGAATGAATTGTTCGGGGTCAACGATCTTGGCCGAGGCCGCGCAGGCGCCCATGGAGTGTTTCCACATCATCAGAAAAATCATCGGGGCCACGATGATGTGAACCGCTTGTTCAAGATCCATGTCGCGAAATTCGCCACTTTGCACGCCACGTTCCAAGATGCTGTGAATCATGGCGTTGCCCGGTTTGATGACCTCTTCTTGGTAGAAGGCCGCAATCTCAGGAAAGTTCTGCGCCTCGCTCATTACCAGTTTGGTGATGCCACTGGCGCGGGTCTTACCAATTCGCTCCCACCACGACACCAGGGCGTAGCGCAGCATGTCTGCGCTGGTGCCTTTGAACGTGACGAACTCTTCTTGCCACGCTGGAAATTTGTTGGCGATGTTTTCACGCACCACCGCTTTGAACAAATCTTCTTTGCTTTGGAAATACAAAAACAGCGTGCCTTTGGACACGCCGGCACGTGCAGCCACTTCTTCCACACGAGTGGCCGAAAAACCTTTTTCAACAAACAAGTCCAACGCCGCATCCAGCAATTCGCCTGGGCGCGCTTCTTTGCGGCGCTCGCGTTTGGGCGCCTGTTCTGCGGGTTGGATGAGGGTGTCGGTGGTCATAAGCTGTTAATGACTGGTGGGTTAGTAATGTAGCAGCTTAATCCTTTAGAACCACTTAGGTGAGCAAAAGACCCAGCCATTCGCGAATGACCCAACCCGTGTCGCGCAGGCCTTTGCCGCTGGGTAACCATTGCAGCAGAGGTGATAAGTCACTGCGGATGTAGCCCATGGGCGCGGGCGTGACTTGCAAGCCTGCCGCTTCAAACTGGCGCACGCTGCGTGGCATGTGCCAAGCATGGGTGACCAGCGCAATGCGTGTGATGCCATCGTTTTTCAGCAGAGCGGCAGTGAGTACAGCGTTTTCGCGTGTGTCGCGTGATTGGTTTTCTTGCCAGCGCAATGCGGGGGCACCTAGGCGAGTCAGCGCCAAAGCGGCCACTTCGGCTTCGGAGGTTTGCCGACTTTGTCCCGCCCAACCGATGCCGCCCGTGTAGGCTATCGGCAGCTGTGTGTTGCGCGACAAGTGCACGCCATACAGCAGGCGTGACATGGCATCGGGCGACAAGGTGGGGCCGTTGTATTCCAACGCTTCGTTTTCAACGCCACCGCCCAGTACCACGATGGCTTGCACCTGTAGACGCTTCAAGTCTTCATGGTGGATGGGGCTGACTTGCGGCAGCAGATGCAGTGACAGCCAAATGGCCACGGCTTGGCAGCTCAAAAGCCACAGCAGCAACGTGGTGACACCTGTGAGCGCCATCGGCAAACGACCGTGCACACGCACGCTGCGTCGCCAAGCCCAAACCAACAAGGCCAAGATGGCCAGCAAGCCGCTGGTTGCTGGCAAGACCAGTGTGGTGAGAATGGGTTTGAGAGCGAGCAGTGTGTCCATGAGTTTTCAGTGTGCCTGCCCGCGGTGCGGGTATCTGTGCTGTGGCGCATGCAATCATAGAATCAAGCGCTATGACCACACACACCGAGCCCACCCACATGCACAAAATCATCACCTTGGGTGGTGGCTGCTTTTGGTGCACCGAAGCGGTGTTTGTGCGCGTCAAGGGTGTGTTGGATGTGGAGTCTGGCTACTGCAACGGGCACACGCGCAACCCGACCTATGCGCAAGTGTGCGAGGGCGACACCGGCCACAACGAGGTGGTGCGTTTGGTGTACGACCCGCAGGTCATCAGCCTGCGTGAGTTGTTGGAAATTTTCTTTGTCATCCACGACCCCACGACCTTGAACCGCCAAGGCAATGATGCCGGCACTCAATACCGCAGCGGTATTTACTGGACGGATGAAGCCGACCACGCTGTGGCTCAGCAAGTGTTAGACGAGGTCAATACTGCACTGTCTGGCCGTGTGGTGACGGAGCTGCAAGCTTTGGACAACTATTGCGCGGCCGAGGACTACCACCAAGACTATTTCCAGCACAACCCCAACCAAGGCTATTGCGCCTTCGTGGTGGCACCTAAGGTGCAAAAGTTTGTGCGGACCTTTTCCGACAAGGTGAGGCATGGCTGACGCACAACGTTGCATGCCTCTTGCCCTGAGTTGTCGCACTTTGCGCTACGCGCTGGCGGTGTTGATGGCTGCGATGGTGTTGCTGCAAACCGCAGGCGGTATACACCGCGTGGCTCATGCCCAGCAGAGCACAGGCGCGCCTGTGCATGCGGTCTCAGGCACCTCAGCTGTGTGGGCCGCTATTTGGGGTGAACACAGCAACTCGGCCGAGTGCCAACTGTTTGACCAAAGCTGTCCTGACTTATTGCATGCCCCCACATTTGCTTCGCTGCCATTGCAGTTGGCGATGCCTTGGGTCGCGGTTGTGTTGCAAGAGCGCTTTGCGCTGGTCGAGCGTTTCTATGCGGCCCGAGGTCCCCCTATTTGGCATTGATCTGACTTAGGTGTGCTTGAGCCTCTGGCCTGAGCGCTGTCATTTCTTTGCAAATAGGTCGGAGCATCTCTAGCTCCGAAGATTACACATGAAACACGTTTTTCAACGCAGCACAGTGGCTGCTGCTTCCCATGCATTTTTAGGTGCAACCTTTGCCCTCGCGTCTGTGCACACAGCCGCAGCTGATGAAGTGCCACATTTAGATGAAGTCACCATCACTGCGCGTCCAGTCGCTCAACGCAGTCTCGTAGAACCTGCGCAGCAACTCTCGGGTGCCGCGCTGGTTCAGCGCCAAGGCAGCACCTTGGGCGAAACGCTCGACAACTTACCCGGCATCGCCAACAGTTCATTTGGTCCCAATGTGGGCCGCCCCGTGATTCGTGGCATGGAGGGCGACCGTGTTCGCATCCTGCAAAACAGTGGGGCCAATCTGGATGTGTCGGGTTTGAGTTCAGACCACGCTGTGCCGATTGACCCGCTCACCACCGAGCGCATCGAAGTGCTGCGCGGCACTGCCGCTTTGTTGTTCAGCGGTGGTGCGATGGGTGGTGTGGTGAATGTGATTGACAACCGCATCGCTCGCGAACGCGCGTTTGATGCCCAAGGCGGCGTGATGGGCAAAGCCGAAGTGCGTGCGGGCGGTGCGGCCAACGAACGCAGTACTGGCGCGATGGTGGAAGCCGGCAACGACCAAGTGGTCTTGCACGTGGATGCGTTTGACCGCAGCACCCAGCACCTGCGCGTGCCCAAAGACATGAGCTGTGATGGCGTGCCCAACGGCCGCCGCGTATGCAACTCGGCCAGCAACAGCCAAGGTGGCGCGGTGGGCAGCACTTTGTTGTTTGACCGTGGCTACCTCGGCCTGTCAGCCAGCGAGTACCGCAGCACCTATGGCACGGTGGCAGAGTCCACGGTGAGCATCGGCATGTTGCGCCGCCATCAGGTGATGGAAGGCCTGCTGCGCGAAGTGGGCGCATTTGAGAACGTGAAGTTTCAACTTGGCCACACCAACTACACACACACCGAGTACGAAGGTACAGCAGCGGGTACACGCTTTGACAACCAAGGGCATGACTTTCGCTTAAAGGGCCGCCAACAGCCTTTGCGTTTGAGCAACGGCATGCAACTGGACGGTACGGTGGGCATGCAGCGTGAAAGCAATGACTTGCAAGTCAAAGCAAACGATGGGACATCTACCTTCTTGCCGCCTAGTCGAACGCGTAACACCAGTGTGTTTACCTATCAGGCCTTGAACACATCTTGGGGGCAGTTCAGTGCTGGCGCACGTGCAGAAACGGTTGAAGTGGTTTCAACAGAGGCTTTTGGTCTAAATGACGCTCAAACCAAAAAGTTCAAACCATTGAACTGGGCTTTGGGTGCTATGCGTAACTTAAGAGATGGAGATGCACAAAATGGTTGGCAACTCACGACCAACATCATTGCAAGCCAGCGTGCGCCTAAAAATTACGAGCTATTTGCGAACGGTGAACATGCGGCTACGGGCACGTACGAAATTGGACAACCCAGTATGGGGTTAGAAAAAGCTCTGCAGCTCGATGTAGGCGGCGAATGGAAACAGGGTCTCCATAAATTTGGCATCACTGGATTTACATCGTATTTTTCAAACTACATCTCATTGCAGGCAAAAGGTACAGACCACAGCGGTGTTCCTGATTACAACTTTGAAGGCGTGCGCGCCCGTTTCTACGGCATCGAATCCACCGCCAAAATGCGCATGGTGGGCGGGCAAGACGCGGTGCTCTCAAACAACGCTGCACACGGAACGATGGACCTGGAGTTGCGCGGCGATGTGGTGCATGCGCAAGACTTGACGCACAACAGGCCCTTGCCACGCATCGCGCCCATGCGCCTTGGTGCTGATGCGGTTTGGTCGCGCAATGCCTGGGGCGCTCGTTTGGGCTTCATCCACGCCGCCGCGCAAAACAGGGTGCCAGACAACGGCGCGAGCCCAGGCATCAACACTGCAGCCAACACCTTATGGAGTGCGGCGTTGAACTACCACACGCACAGTGGCCCTACGCATTGGTTGCTGTTTGCCAAGCTCGACAACATCACCAACAAGCTTGCCTACTCATCCACCTCGGTGCTGACGCAAACCATGGCTAGCAATGCACCGCCCTTGGCAGGACGAAGCTTGAAAGTGGGCGCGCAGGTGAGCTTTTAAGGCGCCAACCGTTCGCGAACCCAAGCGCCTTCATCCGTTTGGCGATAACGCAAGCGGTCATGCAAACGGCTCTTGCGGCCTTGCCAAAACTCCCACTGCTCGGGCACCAAGCGGTAGCCACCCCAGTGGGGCGGGCGGGGTGGCTGCAACAAAAACTGCGCGCCGTATTTGGCCGCGTTGGCCACCAAGGTGCCGCGCCCGTCGATAACTTGGCTTTGTGGGCTGGCCCATGCGCCGATGCGTGAATCAAGCGGGCGGCTGTTGAAGTAGTCATCGTTTTCGGCATCGCTCACTTTTTCCACGCGGCCTTCGATGCGCACCACGCGTTCAAGCTCCACCCAATGGAATTGCAACGCCGCAAACGGGTTGCCCGCCAGTTGTTGGCCTTTGCGGCTGGCGTAATTGGTGAACCACACAATGCCGCGTTCGTCATAGCCTTTGATGAGCACCACGCGTGTGCTGGGGCGCAAGTCGCTGCTGACGGTGGCCAAGGTCATGGCATTGGGTTCGGGTACTTCGGAGTTGATGGCCTCTTTGAGCCATTGGTCGAACTGCTGCATGGGGTCGGCAGCTGAGGCGGACTCGTTGAGTTCGGCGCGTTCGTAACTTTTACGTAAGTTGGCAATATCGTTCATGCATGAAGGATAACGATTTCTTTTGCGTGCATTCACAAAGGGTTTTGATATCGATCAATAGCAAAATCAACTCTGCCGCTAAGATAACGTAGCCAGCATCTTCTGGCCCAATTTCAAACTTTCCCAAGGGGACATTGATGAACAAACCTACCAACCGTCGCGTATTCATGATGCAAACCATTTCTGTAGCTGGCGCTGCCGCCTTTGCAACAACTGCTGCACAAGCAGCGATGGTGGACGAGAAAGACCCACAAGCCGCTGGCCTGAGCTACAAAGCCGATGCCACCAAAGTGGACAAAACCAAGCAACCCAAATATGCAGCGGGTCAACAGTGCAGCAACTGCGCGTTGTACCAAGGCAAAGCAGCAGACGCTGCAGGCGGCTGCCCCCTGTTTGCAGGCAAGCAAGTTGCTGGCAAGGGCTGGTGCTCGGCTTACGCCAAGAAGGCTTAATTTCAGCCTTGGCCTTTTCAAAGGCTGCAACAAAATGGGAGCTCACAGGCTCCCATTTTTTATGCTCGGCGCCTGTTCAGGTGCCCGTGAACTTCGGTGCACGCCGCTCGGCAAATGCGGCACGGCCCTCGCCAAAGTCGTGGCTGTACACCGATTGGCGGGAACGTTCTTTCAGCGCGGGTTCGTTGTATAGACCTGCAGCGATTTCGTTCAAGCTTTTTTTGGTTTGAGCCAAAGCCAAGGGGGCCATTTGGCTGAGGGCGTCGACCAAGCTTTGGACGTGGGTTTCAAACGCATCGGCCTCGACCAAGGCTTCAAAAATGCCCAGCGACTCCAAGACTTCGTAGGGCATGGATGCCCCGAGCAAAAACGCACGTTTGCTGGCCTGTAACCCAAAGCGATTCACATAGCGGCGCAAGCCACTGG
>JACCDW010328523.1_pt1 | contig 10673 bp, 9 predicted proteins | sample 7449781 | NCBI WGS metagenome assembly JACCDW01 (sample SAMN15323449, study PRJNA562643) | freshwater metagenome | isolation source: river surface water | place: USA:Blue River Watershed | collected 2017-08-18
ACGCATCGAAACGCCGGGAGTAAAAATACCATCCTGCACTGCATAAGCTTGCGAAAACAATTCCGTCATGCCATATTCAGAGGCAATGTGGGGAAGTCCCATTTTGTCCTTTAGGAAATCGTGTACCCGCTCACGGATCCATTCCTCCCGGCGGCCTTTCATCCCACCCGTTTCCATGACCGTGATGCGACCCGCTGCGATAGCTTCGTGCCAAAATGAAAAATCTTGGCCGGAATCTACCCAATCAAGCAAACCAAAAGTCACGCCCATCACCCAAATCTTTCGATTAGTCAAAAGGGCCTTTTTAATTTGGACCACCAAGTCTTCATATTGATTCAAAAAGAAGCCTGAAAGCTCCGAACCAGACTCCTTGATAAAATGGTCCATCATGAAAACCAATGAAGAGGTACTTCGCTCGAGGTAAGAGGGTAATAAAGCAAAAATATGGTAATCCGTAAGTGAACCATATTGCTCTTCGAAAATTCGTTTCGATTGTTTTTGGTAAAATTCGGGGTCACAAACGGGGTGTTTGGAGGGAATTTGACCGGTCGTTCCGGAGCTTTCAAAATTAAACAAGACGGGAGCGCTACCTGTTACTACTTGATTATTTTTGAATAACTCGATGGGTAAAAAGGGGATATCTGTTAACGCTTTAACCCTTGCAGGGCTCACGCCCATTAATTGCACATAACGTGCATATAAAGGATTGTGCTCAAAAGTATATTGAAACATCTCCAAGGCAATGGATTCAAAGTCAGTTTCTTGCATGGACAGAACCTTATTCTTGAGTTCTGCACGCCAGGGTTCCCACATGTTTGAATCGTTGCGCACGGCTTTTATTGAAATTTCATACAAAATTAAACCAATTCATTAACTTTACGAATTATGAAATGGAGCATTCGCATTCTGGGCTTACTGATTTTCGTTGGCGGACTTTTGGCCTGCGTGAAAGAACCCGAATGGAGCACGGTTCCAGCAATTACCTTCAAGCAAATTCAGAAAATTACTAAAATCAGTAATGATGGATTCGGAGGTCAAGCGAAGATTGATTCGGTCGTCATGTCCATCAATTTCCGAGATGGGGATGGGGACCTGGGAATAACCCAGGCTGAATTGAAAGCAAACCCAACCAAATATAAAGATTTCCGCAATTTTGAAGTGAATGTGATGCTTAAAAAGAATGGCAAATTCGTGCCCATTACCTTTAGTCCAAGTTTAGGCGGATTAATGAATTTCAAATTCAAAGCGGATCAGAAGTCAGGTCCGATCGAAGGCTCAGTTGATTACTCAACCCAATTCGTCTACGCCTTTTACAAAGGCTATTCGCCTTTATTTACAGAAAAAAACGACACCCTTAAATTTCAAATATTCATTCGAGACAATGCCTTGCAAACAAGCAATGTGGTAGAAACAGACCCCATTGTGATCTTTCAAGATTAACACCCTACTTCCAACAACATGAAAATCAAACACCTTCTGTTAGGATTCCTTATCCTGGGATCAGCGACAACTTTCGCCCAAAAAGACATTACTTTGGATGACATCTGGTCGAAGCCCGTATTCCGTCAAAAGAACATTCAAAATTTAAACTGGACGAAGGATGGACAGTCCTATTTAGAGTTAAAAGAAGGCAAAATTCTCAAATACAATGTCCTTGACCCAAGTAAGTTCGAGATACTTTTTGATGAAGCTATTCACAAAACAAGCATGGGAGGCACTATCCATGTACAGGAATTTGAAATATCGTCAGATGAACAAACGATTCTTATCGGAACTGCTTCGGAACCGATCTATCGTCGCAGCTCAAAGGAGACAAACTATTTGTTTAATCGATCAAATGGCAGTTTAAAATTACTCTCCCAGGGAGACAAACAGATGCATGCAACATTATCACCTGATGGGAAACGTGTAGCATTTGTTCGTAACAACAACCTTTTTTGGGTGGATGTAGCAAGTGGAAAAGAAACAGCCATCACAACGAATGGCAAGGTTAATCAATTGATTCATGGAGCCTGTGATTGGGTTTATGAAGAGGAGTTTTCATTTGCGAAAGCCTTTGTTTGGTCTCCGGATAGTAAGAAGATTGCCTTTTATACCTTCGATGAAAGTCGGGTACCCGAATACAACATGCAGATGTGGGGTGAATTATATCCACAAGATTATCGCTACAAGTACCCCAAAGCGGGCGAGGCAAATTCAATCGTGAGTTTGTCAGTTGCGCTTTTGGATGAGAACAAAATTCAACCAATTAATGTGGGGCCCGAGAAGAACCAATACATCCCTCGTTTGAAATGGACCACGAATCCGGATGTGGTAGGATTTATTCGCCTAAATCGCTTACAAAATCACATGGAATTGTTGCACCATAGCATCAGCAAAGCAACAACTAGCCTTGTATATGATGAACATACGGATACCTCGATTGAGATTGAGGCGATTGGGAATGACATCACCTATTTAGCTGATGGGAAATCGTTTATATTTAGTTCCGAGCGAAGCGGTTTCAAACATCTGTATGTTGGCGAAATTGCAACCGGTAAATATTCAGCTATCACAGCTGGGAATTGGGAAGTAGATGACTTCTATGGTTACCAAGAGAAAACCAAGACATTGTATTTCAATTCTACGGAACAAGGACCGATTGGTCGTCAAGTTTATGCGATCAAAATTGATGGGACTGGGAAGAAATTAATCTCTACATCCGGGGGAACTAATACGGCCAGCTTTAGTCCCGACTTTTCATTTTACATGTTAAATAACAGTTCGGCAAAGAAACCCTTAACAATCTCTTTGTTAAGCTCGACTAAAGGATTGGTCAGAGTATTAGAGGATAACCAAAAATTGCAGGCTCAAATCACGGAATATCAGTTATCTCCACGGGAATTTTTCGAGATTCCTTTGGCCAATGGAGATCATTTGAATGCCTATTGGATTAAGCCCGCAAATTTTGATCCGAACAAGAAATACCCGGTATTGATGCATGTTTATGGAGGACCGGGAAGCCAACAAGTTCTTGATTCGTACCCAGGGGCTGATTTTTATTGGTATCAAATGCTGTTGAAAAAAGGCTATTTGATTTATTGCGTCGACAACCGTGGAACGGGTGGCCGCGGAGTTGCCTTCAAGAAAATCACGTACCAAAACTTAGGTCGCATCGAGGTACAAGACCAAATCTTTGCCGCTAAGTATATTGGCAACTTACCTTATGTGGATAAAAGTCGGATTGGTATTTGGGGATGGAGCTACGGCGGATTCATGTCGGCCAATTGCCTCATGCAAGGTGCAGATGTGTTCAAGGCGGCGATTTCAGTGGCTCCGGTGACCAACTGGAGATTCTATGATTCGATTTACACAGAACGCTACCAACGCACACCTCAGGAAAATGCGGCGGGTTACGATGAAAACTCTCCGGTATACCATGTGAATAAATTAAAAGGCAACTTATTGCTCGTACACGGAACGGGGGACGACAATGTTCATTTCCAAAATGCGGTGGCCTTGGAAGATGCGTTGATTAAGGCGAATAAACAGTTTCAAAGCTTTTATTATCCGAACCGGAATCATGGAATTTCGGGAGGGAATACCCGTTTACACCTATATACGATGTTGACGAATTTCTTAGAAAAGAACTTATAATTTTTTGAGTTCCTTGTAGATGGTATCGGTCAAACGATAGGTCAGCATGCGTTGATCCTTTTCATCGGCTTGAATGTCCAATACTTGTTCGCCTGGAAAAACGAGTCCAAGGGACTTGGTCAAACCATCGATTAATTTAGCCCTGAATTGCCGTTGCGATTCGGGGCTACTTTTATGTTTGCCAAAGAAGGCAACAATTTGATGCCCCGAGACATGGCCTTGGCGATAATTCAATCGAAGAAAATCTAGGAATTGACGTTCATTTACACCTAACAGTAGATCGAGCTGTTGTTTTTTCTTACGGTGCTTTAAAAGTACAAAAAAACGCAAGATGACAATCAACAGAATCACCCCCAAAATAGCTAAAGCGATTTGCTGAATATTCTCGAGTAAAGGTTTGTCCATGACAGGGCCTAAGTATTTACTCTCAGCTAAAAGTGTTTTGATTGGCACTTCAGCAACTTGGTAGGCACCATAGGGATAAGTTTCATGAACTTGGGGTAAAAAGATACTTTGGCCACGCACATAAACGCTATAGATGACACCGCGCTCCTCGTTAAATTTACGAATTTGATATCGGGCTGGATTCGTCCACAAATACCCCTTGTACGAATCCTGGGTATCGATGATATAGAGCAAATCATGATTATATCCGGATGTCATTTCATAGGGAGAAATAATAATGTAACGCCCAAGTGTGAGTATAAAATTGTTGCGTTTGTAGCTAATGATTTGACGAAGCGTAGGCTCATAAACCTCTCCAAGACGTTTAAATCGTTTAGCTGAGAAGGAGTAATCGTATATACCATAATCAATATCCAAAACTTCGGCAGATTCGGTTTGATTAATACGACTTGAGCTAATTTGTATGAACTTATCCGATTCAGCCAGGTAAACGCCATAATGCTTATGGATGGATTTAGGGATATCACCAGATGCCAAAATATGTTGCCAATCTTTAGAAACAGAGTTATACTTGGTCATGATGTTGGTCGATTGCCAAAATCCATATCCTCCCAAGCTATACAATTCATTCTTTCGGGCAAACTGTACAGCTTGACAATTAGCACCTCGATAAAACGTTAAATCTTCCCGCTTTAAGGTTTTGGTGGCAAGTACGAATCGATACACTTGCCCGCTACATTCCATGATGAGAAAAGTTCCGGATTGACCTTGTATTTTGACCGGATTAATACCTTCAGAACTCCAGTACACCTCCCCTAATTTGACATCTTGAAAATTCATCGGCCCCATGTCATCCCATCGACCATCCTTATTTGATTGGTACAAATGACTGGTGAAAAAGTCAACTTTATAACAAGTAGCCATCCCCGGTTCACGCCAAGAAAAGGTCTGTGCGATGGACGGAAAAAGAGCTCCTAAATAGAAAAAGAATACAATAATGGTGAACCGAATACACATAAATCTGAATAACGACAGCCCAAAAATGCACTTTTTTTATACAAAAATTGAATATTGTTTAGGTAACGGTCCAAAAAATGTAGTAATTTTGTCCTTTCTGCCTAGTCCCGCAGCATAAAATTCAATTACATGACATTACATCGAGAAGGAAAATCATTATTAATCAGTTCATTGCTTATCGTTTTAGTAATTAATGGCCTAGTCGCTTACTTTTTCCCCGAACAAGTGTATTTACGCGAAGGTATTGTTGTCATTACTTCGCTTTTCTTTCTGATCATCCTCCAATTCTTCCGCGTACCTAAACGCCATACGGACATTAATCCGAATCACATCATTGCACCTGCTGATGGTAAAGTTGTTGTTATCGAGGAAGTAGAGGAGCCGGAATACTTCAAGGGCAAAAGAAAGCAGGTATCGATTTTTATGTCTCCGATTAACGTCCACGTAAACTTTAATCCAATTTCCGGCATCGTAAGTTATTTTAAATATCACCCAGGCAAATACCTTGTCGCTTGGCATCCCAAATCAAGTACTGAAAACGAGCGTACCACGGTTGTCGTTAAACATGAAAATGGGACAGAGGTCCTATTCCGTCAAATTGCCGGTGCCTTAGCTAAACGTATTTGTTGGTATGTAAAAGAAGGCGACCAAGTAACCCAAGGTCAGGAGTTTGGCTTTATCAAATTCGGTTCTCGAATAGATATCTACCTTCCTTTGGATGCGGAAATTTGTGTGAATATCGGTGACAAGCCTGTCGGTTCCGAAACGGTTATTGCCAAGCTTCGTTAATTAAGCCCAAAATTTTCTCAAGGCCTTGTTGGTCGACCACCGAAAAATCATTCAAGACATCCGAATCGACGTCTAGTACCATCGTAACCTTACCTGCCTGATTTTTTACGGGTAGAACAATCTCTGATTTAGAGGCAGATGCACAGGCAATATGTCCAGGAAATGCATCAACATCCGGAACAATCACAGTCTCGGCAATTGTGTAAGCATGCCCGCAAACGCCTTTATGAAAGGGAATCCGCGTGCAAGCTATGGGGCCTTGAAAGGGCCCCAAGACCAATTGACCGTCCTTCACGATATAAAAACCTACCCAGAAAAAACCGAATACTTCTTTAATCGCGGCGACGATGTTGGCCAAGTTAGCTGTTTGATCATTTTCCCCGGCCAACAAGCCTTGAATCTGAGGATATAATGCTGCGTATTTTTCCTCCCGTGAACCCGTCGGAATCTGTAAGTCTTCTGCCATGTTAAAAATAACGCTTTAAATAAGAGTCTGCTGCTTTGCTCGACCAAGTTGACCGGTATTGACCAAGCGTTTGCAATAGTGGAGTTATGATTTCGTCTGAGGGACTTAATTCGCCCGCTTGAACAGCGGATTTTAATTGACCTAAAGCAACTAAATGAACTTGCTCGTCACGGATGACGGCAACGTCCCGACTGAAAAAATCGACTTGCAAAGATTCCCCTAATGACTTAAACCAGCGCGTCGAGGCATCAATGGAACAACCCGATGCTTCATTCATCGCTTCATTTACAGCGATTATAATAACTTGATGGTAGCGAATCTCGAAAGAGGCCTGTAAAGGTGCCCCATGTGCCTCCCAGGCTTGACAAGACTGAGTAAGCGTGTGGGAAATTAAATCGAGTTCCTGTGAATTTAAGGATCTCGAGGCTTGGTAAACCCAAATTCGGGCGGAATCAGGTAGATCTTGAAAGGGTATATACATCTTATTTTAAGCTTTGCTGAACCAATTCAGCTAAATCTACAACTTGGATTTCATGTTCTTTGCCGGATTTGTTCAAGCCATCTTGCAGCATCACCATACAGAAAGGACAACCCAAAGCTACTTTATTTACGCCAGAATCTAAGATTTCTCCCGTACGCTTTACTTGTACATCTTCTTTACCGGGTTCAGGTTCCTTAAAAACCTGGGCGCCACCGGCACCACAGCAGAGGCCTTTGGTCCGACAGCTTTTCAATTCCTTGAGTTCCTTTTTTAAACCCGTAATGACCTCGCGTGGCGCATCATATACGCCATTCCCGCGACCTAAGTAACAAGAATCGTGGAAAGCGATTGTTTCTTTCTCTTCATTGAACTGAATTTTCCCTGCTGCCAATAATTCCGATAGCAATTGGCTATGATGAATCACCTCATAGCTCCCACCCAATGATGGATATTCATTTTTCAATGTATTAAAACAATGAGGACATGCCGTTACTATTTTCTTTACACCATACATGTTCAAGACCTCAATATTCTGCATGGCCTGCATTTGGAACAAAAACTCGTTCCCCGCTCGCCGAGCTGGATCCCCCGTGCAGGACTCTTCAGTGCCCAAAACAGCGAATTTGACACCTACATGGTTCAATATTTCACATAAGGCGCGTGTCACTTTTTTATGTCGGTCATCGAATGATCCCGCACAACCTACCCAAAACAATAAATCAGGACTCTCTCCTTTTGCAGCCCATTCGGCCATCGTTGTTACTTGCAGTTCCATGACTATTTCTTTTTTTCTAAAGCTCGCATTTGTTCTACGGTCAGCCGACTCCCATCATCGCTCCAACCTGGAGGGCCAAACAAAAATCCGATTACCTGTTTCATGGATTTTGCCTGCGCCAAGTCCTTTCCAATTTGTACCCATTCGTAAAAAGCAATTTTGGCAGGATTATAGCTCACAATTTGTTTGGTTAAACCATAATGTGGCCGAGCCTTTTCCTCTTTAAAAGAACCAAAGATTCGATCCCAGATAATCAATACTCCCGCATAGTTCGTATCTAAATACTCCAAATCCGTCCCATGATGCACACGGTGGTGAGATGGGGTATTAAAAATTTGCTCAAACCAATTTGGCATTTTTTGAATGAATTCGGTGTGAATCCAATATTGATAAAGCAAACTGGTTTGTTGGAAAAAGAACACAATAAACGGATGAACGCCCAAAAGAGGCAACCAAGCCCAGAACAAAAAACCACCCGTTAAATTGCCAGTCCAAGTTTGTCGCAAGGCTGCCGCCAAATTATACCGAGGCGAGGAATGATGTACCATGTGCGAAGCCCAATAAAATCGCACGACATGAGAAATCCGATGAACCCAGTAATAGGTAAAATCCTCAGCGAAAAAGGCAAATACCCATACAGGCCACCAATTAAACTGAAAATCAGCCAAACGCCAATGTTCATAAATATAAAAGTAGGTCATGAAGGCTAAGCTCTTCGTAATCGTCCCTACGGCCAAATTCCCTAATCCAAGACCAATCGATGTTAACGAGTCCTTAGACTCGATAAAATCTCTCTGCTCCTTGTAAGAAAGCCAAGACTCAAAAAGTACCGTCGCCAGAAAAAAGGGAACGGCATATAAAATTATTTGAGGCGTCATAGTTTGTTGATAAATTCAATCGAGGCTTTAATAGGCAAATCCACTCGCTTTCCAAGAATATCCGAAGTGATTACATGATAACCTGAAAGCGGAAATGCTTGTTCTTGTTTGATCTTACTTCCTAAACTAGGGAACATGTCGCGCATAGCCTGTACAGAAACGACGTTATCTTGATGTTCCTCATCTTGGTAATAATAACCAAGGAAAACAGGCACTTTAACCTGTGAAAAAGTCTCCTCGGTCATCTCGTGTGTCAAGAAATTCTGAATGGCCACAATTCCCTCCAAACGATAATGCAAACTCCAAAAACTTTTATGTCCCGAGCTAACCGATGGTATATCCCGAAAATCACTTCGCATCACAGCCCGTGCTAATTGCAATCCCCACGGATTATCCACCAAGGGTGCAGTAGGATCCTTGATCGCTATGCATGGCCCATAAAGCATCAAAGCCTTTATTTCCGGGTGTTTCGAGGCTAAAACCAAAGACATCGCACCCCCAAAGGACGTTCCTAAAACAATGACCTCATCACCAAGCTTTTTTGCCAGTGCATAATAATTTTCAACACTCTGATAAAATTTATCTGCGGTGGCTTTAGCCATTGTCGAATCTGTTGGGAATTCCCCGTGATCCTCCACACGTGCTAAAACTAAGTTGGCCTTCAACGCCTTCGCAACCGCCTTGTGCAAAGGATTCCCCTCCATTGGGGAGGCTGAAAAACCGTGTACATACAGAACCACTGTCTTCGTTTTTTGTGGATTCGCCGAATTAGCCCAAATAATTTGACCCTCGTTATCCGGCTTCAGGTTTCGGTTGGTAGCTTCTTTAGCTTTCAAATAGGCACTAACTGCCATCGGATCTTGTGGAATGTTATTCCAAGATGGGCCAGGTAAGGTAGGTGCATCCGGATGTGGCCCGAGGAAATAAAGAACCACTAAAGCGAGAATAACAAAGAGGATTTTTTTCATGATTTTGCCCAATTTAAGCGGTCATTTGCATCAAACTTCCAGGGTGCTTGATTTGTTTCAATCGTCGCAAACATGGCATTCCATGCCCCCGGAGCATCTGATTGCTCCATGATTTGATAGCGACGTAATTCTAAGATAATATCTAATGGCGATAATTGAATCGGACAAGCTTCGACACAGGCTTGGCAGGTTGTACAAGCACGTAACTCCTCCGCACTAATGTAATTCCCCAAAAGCGTATTGGTCGAATTCGGATCTTTTTGAAGCTCTTCCAGGCGATCCCGGGTATCCATCATGATTTTACGTGGAGATAACAACTTTCCCGTTTGATTGGCGGGACATTGTTCCGTACAGCGCCCACACTCGGTACAACTGTAAGCATCTAAAGCATTTTTAATTGTCAAATCCTTGATGTCCTGTGCACCAAACTTCACCTCTGTGTTGGAAGGCTCTCCGGGTTTCCCCAACATGATATTCACCTCATTCGTCACATGAGGCATATCCTGCATGCGCGCGCTAGAATCAAGATTGGAATAATAAACCGCCGGAAAGGCAAAAAAGATATGTAAGTGTTTAGAATAAGTCACATACAAGGCAAATAGAAGTATGCCCACCAAATGTATCCACCAGGCAGCCTGCTCAATAAAATGCAAATTACCTTCCGGAAGAAGTGATTTTAAATGCTTTGAAATGACAAAGGAATATGCTGGATCAGCCGCATTCATCACATACAAAGCTGACATAAGAACGAGTTCGATAACGAGGATGTTCATCGCATCCTTCACAGGAAATCCCTTTAATTCACGTTGCTTATCAGGATCTAAGCGCTCCGGATTTTTTGAAATTCTCCGAAAGATAAATACGAGACAGGCAATGACTACCCCGCCAGCCAATAATTCAAAAAAATTAATGATAAACACGTAAAAAGCACCCAGGGTAGGTGCAAAAATTCGATGCGTCCCCAAAAGACCATCCAAGATAATTTCTAGGATTTCAATATTTATTAAAACAAATCCCGCATAAATCAAAAAATGAAAAATACCAACCAGCGGCTTTTCATACATCTTTTTTTGCCCAAAAGCGAGAAGCAATACACGCTTCCAACGCGCCGCAGAATTGGTCACATGAATAGGCTTGGCTAGATGAATTGTCTTCGCAATAAGTGCAAATCGACGCGCAATTAAGTAGCCCATCGAGCCCATTAGGAGGATGAAGATAATTTGGTTCATAATGAAGTGTTTGCTTGTTGATACGCTCA
>JACCDW011606944.1_pt1 | contig 10673 bp, 6 predicted proteins | sample 7449781 | NCBI WGS metagenome assembly JACCDW01 (sample SAMN15323449, study PRJNA562643) | freshwater metagenome | isolation source: river surface water | place: USA:Blue River Watershed | collected 2017-08-18
AAAAGGACCAACCGTTTAACTCCTACTCATCCTCTTCGCTATCCATCATGCAAACTTTTTCTTCGATGGGGAAGATAACAGGTTGAAAGCATCCAGCAGCAACAGCACGAAGACGACAGTCCAGCATATCCTTTACTTCGTCATCCATGCGGTTCAAGCGCATGCGTTTGTAATTTCCATTGTCGGGGTGAAGAATCAGCAAAAACATATCAGCAATCTCCAATCCATACAAGTTTTCCAGCATCCAGCGATACACATTCAGCTGCAAAGAATAATGCCAGTAATTGCAATCAGGCAAATGAGACAGAGGACCCAATCCTGATTGAAAGCGGTTTTCTCCTTTGATTTCTTTGGAACGTTTCCAATCGTAAATCAAAAACTTTCCATCACTCTTTCTGCGAAAGACCATATCAATGCTTCCAGCCAATTTATGTTCTGCTGACCAGACTTCCCATTCCGTGCGATAAGGCTCCAAATCCTCTCCATGCTCACGCCAGAAATTCATGAAATATCTCCATTCAGGCGTTTCCTTGACTGCGGGGACAATCACATGCTCTGCACCATTCAAAAACTGCTCAATGGCTAAGTGCATTGCTGTTCCCGCTCCACTGGCTTCACGACCGTTGGCTGTCCAGGCAGCCGCGATTTCATCCGCAGTTATACCAGGTTTGTACCATTTGCTTTCGGTCCATTTGGGACTCGCCATCATCTTTTGAATGGTGGCTTTGGCATCAAAATGTCCAAAGAACTGGTGAAGAAATCCTGTACAACTAATAATTCCTTTGCTACTGCCCTGGACAGTATAAATGTGTGTAGGTTCATCAAACTGAATTAGTTTATCTCGTGGGTGAGCATTTCTACGAGCAAGGCTCATCCATTTTTCCAATGGCATGGAATCTCTCTCTTCCAAAAAATAGGAAAGAAACTTTAGGCATGTTTATGCAAGTCAGCACTATAAATAATAAAAAAAAGGATGATTCCTAACAAAAGTAGACTAAACAAAAGAATTAATACCAAGAGACATTTGTCGTAGAGCTGGAGAAACTCGTAGACTGAAAGTCGCCTTGTCATTTGTGTATCAGGAAGTTTTACAAGAAGAAATTCCCCTGTTCCTTCATCACTCAACTCCATCTACTTGGATTGTGTGATTCCAGCAATTTGCATCAAGACGCGTCCCACCATGTTATCTCCATCAATGGTTTTGTTCGCCTTTCGCATCCCAGCATAATAGCTCAATCCTACAAGTGGGCTGTAATACAAGAGATATTTGTTTTGTTTCATGAGAGCAATGACTGCCTTTCGGAATCGTTCATCTGTCTCCCAGCGTTGACGCAAAGCGGAGCGTACACAGGCTTCACGATGTTGGACCCATCCTGCATCATTCGGAACAAACCCATTCGCTTTGATGGCTGAATTCTTTGTTTGTTTCTGAAGCTCGTCAAACTCCTCCTTGAGAATCACGCGGAGTTTCTCTTCATCCAAATTGGAATCACCACGCTCACGGACTTCCGCACGGAGTGCACGTTGATGAATGGAGCCTTCAGGACCAAACATGGCTTGAAGAAATTCACGTGAAACAGGAGAGCCATCTTTTTCCGTGGCACCATATTTGTAGCGCATCGCAGCAAGATAATGGTCCATACTGGGATATTCATCGTCGCCATCCGAAATGGGGAAGCGTGCAATGGGTGCCAACCAACGTGCAGCACTCTTGTCTCCCAATTTGTAGCGGTCATTCAAAGGAGCATCGACGTGGAACTGGAAGATATCACCAATTTCATATTGTTTCTTGGCAGCAGGTTCTTTTGCTTCTTCGCCGCCACCCTCCATCGTTCCCGTAGGAAGTTGGAGATTTTCATCCAAGGCTTCCATATCGACACCACCGCCTTCCGCTTCCACCTGTTTGCGGTCCACGCGTTTGAAGATAAACCAGCGGTTGAGGAACGAGAACTCTTTGACTTGTTCGCTCATTCCATACATCTGGTTTCCTTTGTCATCCTTCGCCATCTCCCACGATTTGTCAAAGGTATTCGTGCTATTCTGAAGACCAAGATCCTGAAGTTCTTTGGCATTGAGGAGTCGCAATCCAAGTCGTCTAAATGCCTTCTTCAAGAGTTCAAACGGAACCAAATATTCAACATAGGCTGCACCGATACTTAAGAATTCAGCTTCAATCGCTTGACCAAAGGTATCTTCATTATCCTCATCTTCCAAGAATTCTGTATTCTCGTACATGCGCTTAATGGACCAAATTTTCACAGGAACACCATCTTTGCGCGTCATTCTGCGCTCCAACATTTGTCCTTTGCCAATTCCATTGGAACGCAGAAGGTCAAAGACTTTCTGTCCATCAAAGCAGCAACCAACGAAATATCCACCGAGTTTGACTGTTGCATCCACGTTGCGGAGGAATTCCTCAAAGCTCTTCTTACTTTGGAACATGTAGTGAAGCGCAAACATCATGGCAGTCACACCCGCACCCTCTTTGAAAGCGTTTGTGTGTTTGCGGACAAGCTTGGTAATCACACTGCGATTTCCTTGTCCAAAGAGAGTTCGCATGATATCTCCATTGAGGAGTGCCTCCTTTTCATCTGCCTTTCCAGCACTGCTACCGTCAGGAATGTACACACTGGAATCGCCCACAGCAAAGATAACCTCGGGCATTTTTTCTTCACGAAATTCACCCAAACGCTCACCCTTCGCAAGTCGCTTATCAAATTCAATCTTACGACGAATATTATTCGCGTAGACAGAAACTGCTTGGTTGATATAGCGACGATAGGCTCCTTGGTGTCTGTCCAAAATACCATAGGCAGCCAAGTCCACACCAAAGCAGAACTGGGCTCCCGCACGACTCCAACGTCCAATGTCTGAACCTTGACCTACAGCCAAATCAATGAGCGTTTTGGCAGGAGCTGTACGCATGGTAGGATTCAAGAGGATTCGCTCCTTGATGAAACGATTGTGGAAATCTCTCATCGACTGCACCAACTTTTCATCCTCCACCTTTGCAGAATTTTGGTAATAGCGGTTGATGGAAGGATCGCCCTTCTTGGTATCTGCAATCACTTCTGCCTCACTCGGTTCCGTTTTCCCCGAAGTAATCATGGAGCGAGTAATCGGACGGTGAATGCTTTGCCAAACATCCATTGCAGTGTCAAAGCTATTGAGCGTGCGGCTACCAATCGCCTTCCCCTTAGTTTGCTTCATAGCAATTGCATATCGCTCTGTCTTGTCATGACGAATACGCAAGGGTTTCCATCTCCATGCATTTTCAGGTTCGCTGGAGTCGTAGCGCATTTCAATAATGGTATTGTTTTGAATCGGCTCACCATTTTCAGCAATAACGTAATCTTGGTCCTCTACCAATTCAATCTTGCAGACACTGGCAAGAGGGTCAGAAAATTCATCGGGGTCAAAGGGAACCTTGGTGACCTTGAAGACTGCAGATTTCGGATCAACACTTGGAGGCAAGATGCGACGGTCCTTGAGGACTGAAAGCGGAAGTCCTCGCTCATTTAACACAGCATCACGAGGATTCATCAGAATAGGGTCAGAAACTCCCTTCACAAACAACGTGTATTGCTTGTATTTTTTGACACTCCCATCGTCTTTAAAATCGGCAAACACCATTTCTTTTCCTGTGGCTTTGTCCTTCACGGCTTCAATGAGGAAATCAATCGTATTGTCCGTTGCAGGTTTCCATTTGAATTGCTCGGCAAAGACACCTCCAGGCTTCGAAGGCAACGGTTTGTCATTGGGTGTGAAGATTAATCCATCCGTGTGATAGGGATACAGAGGATTGTCAGTTTCACGCAGCATATCTCCAGCCAAGCGGAAAATTTCATCGGTTCCAGCTCCTGCAAACTTGAATTCCTTGACAGCAACTTTCAATGCACCCACACGTGGGGGTTTGTCAGGACGTTGGAGAAGGTCAGTAGGACCACCTTCCTTATTCCAATCAGCAACCCAATCCGCCATATATTTATGACGATAAGTCGCGTCTGTTTCAGTTGAATAGAATGGATTCTGAGAGACATCTTTCTTTTGAATAATGAAGACATCGAAGACAAGAAGCTGTTGAATGGCTTTGTCATCTTTGCTTTGTGTGACCCACTCAGCATCCAAGAGACATCCGCGACACACTTCTTTCTTCAACCCAGTTTTATACACCTGCATGCTCATGTCAATGAGATACAACTCACCTGATTCATCTGTAAAGGCGAGCACACGCAAACCATCAGCTTTGTCCGTCACATTGTAGCCATCATAGAGAGAAATTTTATCTCCCTTTTCATCTTGCATATCTGCGGGCAGAATATTTTGATACAAGAGTGTCTTGGGAGGATTTCCACGGAACATCGCTTTTTGGAGCTTTGTAAGCTCAGCGTATTTCTCCAAGACGTCTTTCTTCACAGATTGACGAATGAGTACAGGGCTTTTCTGCATGCCACGAAGAACTTCACCAACACCACGAATCAGTGTCGCAAGAGCATGTTTGGGCTCTCCCTTCTCGTCAAGCTCATGATTGTTTTCTGTATGCTTCAATTCAACTTCAATCTCATAATGAGGAGGATTGGATTTGATATCCAAATCAGAATACCGTTTCTTCCAAACATAATCAAACTTATTCCCTTCTGAACCAACTCGTTGTTTGGGTGTGCTATAGACAACAGACGCATCAACTTTCATGTCTGCATCTTCAAAGGTCCAACGTGAAATAAGACGAAATGCCTTCGGTTTTTCTGACCAATTTTGTGTTGCAATCTGCACTTGCTCATTTGTCATTTGTTGCTCACTACGCGTTTTGATGTGCACATTGTATTCTTCCAAATCAACATCCGAATCTTTTCCAGTGCTTTGTTTTGTGATTGCAATGAAAGGCTTCCCTACAATACGATTGTCCACACAATACTTTTGAATAATCTTCTTGTCCACAATCGTAAAACGGGTATGGTCTTTGAGAGTAATAGTAAGCCTATCTTCTTGTTTGAGTTCAGCATCACCACCAAAGCGAGCCTTCAAACGTTTAATGACCGATAGGAAATCAGTCATATCCATACCGGATGGACCACCAAAGGATGCCTCCAATTCATACAAGGAGGGATGGACAATCCAATCTTTGATCATGGCTTTGAGAGCAGCAACTTCAGATTTCTCTAACTCCATAGTCTCCCAGTTCTATTTGAGTATCAGTAAGTATCCTTTGAGTAGGCAATCAAATTTCAACACCTTCCCGGGTAGCTGCCAAAATGGAAATCGCTTGCGCTCTTCCAAGAGTCCGTGCATAATCTTCCTTTTTGACTTTTTCACCGGGGATGCGAGGGTGCGCAACCAATCCCTTTGCGGAAAGTTCGCCACGGAGTTCTTCAAGTCTTCCATCTGCCACTGGCCACTCAACTCGCCATGAATCCCCTTCTTTGGCTTGCAGCCACGTCAAAAAATTTGGAAGAGACGAAAAGTGTTTTTCATACAACCAAATATTTTCAGAATCACTCATCAAAATCTTTCGGTCAGATTTCCAAAGCCGAAGGTCTTCAGGTGCAAAGGAAAGCGTTTTTGTTGTATGATTCACCAGAACTTTCTGCACACGATACAATTCACAAAGAGCTTCCTCTAGAGCAGCATTCATGGTGGGTTTCTTTTCAGCCAATTCTGCACTCACGAGTTCACAAAGTTTGCGCCGTGACCATTTGCGTCCCACCAATTCTTTTTGAATGCGTTCCTCCAATTCAAGAATTGTTTCACGGAGAATTTGTCGTTGTCCGTTTTCACTTGCATACCGGAAGACAGGGTCTACAAAGGTCAAAAGGCAGGACAAACTGCCAGGAAGAGAAAGAAGGGTTTTGGGGGAACCCTCCCATTGAAATTCTTGGGAATCATCATTTGTCTTCTTTGCTTGAAAATCAGGCAAATGATGCTTATTTGGGTTTTTCGAAATCCAAGTGTTTATGTCCGTGAGGCTCATTCTAGTTTAATTAAGTTGGCGAGGTTTAGACGGCTATCCTCCATTTCACGGTCGCGAATTTCAAAATTCTTGCGATTGGCTTGACAAAAAGAAAGGAATGATTTCATTTGAGAAAAAGCTTCTTGAGTAAGTTTGCTCAAGTCAAAAAACACTCCGTTGCTGTTTTCACTGTAGTCGCAATTGTTTTTCTTCAGAATGCGAAAAATTTCTTCTTGCTCCACAATGACTAATTTTTTGAGTTCTTCTAAAAAAAGTTTTCTCTCTTCATATTCTTCATTTGTTAAGGTTGCTGCCGAAGCACTCATTTCTCCTTAGATTTCGGGTCTTTTCCATTTCAAAGATTCCGCAATTTATTGACCTTGCTCATCATCTTCATCATCCTCATCTTCATTCTCTTCCTCCTCCTCATCTTCCTCCTCAGTGGCATCAGCTGGTTTCGCTTCACCGGTTGCCTCGGCACCCTCAGCACCCTCAACATCTTCAACACCTTCTGCAACACCTTCTGCAACACCTGGGCGCGCTTTCGTCAAGATTCTACGAAAATCACCAACACAGAGAATAAACTCATCATTCACTTGGAATCGTGATTTCTTGATTTGAAGCTCAACATAATCTCCAGGCTCCACACTGTTAAATTCATCAGCCAACGGGTCATCCCCTGTGTGAAGATCGCGTGGAAGAATGACTTTGATTGCTGGATACGTATCTGAATCAGGATTCTTTTCATCTTTGACTTCATATACAGCAAACATACCCATTTGATTCATCTTCTCAACGCGGGCTTGAAGAACAGTCCCATCAGGGGGATATAAGACCTTTCCTTCCGCCTGAACGTGATAGACAATGTCGCCTGTGAACCGACCATTTTCAATATACCCCATCGAGCGAGAAACATAATTCAATGACCCGGGAACGACATACCCATGAAGAGAGCATTTTCCTTGCAGACGTGCTGCCAGTTTTTCCACGAGGAGTGCTTCAACATTGATTTCATCAGAAGATGTCTTGCCTTTTGAATCTCGACCCGAGAGGTCAGAAGGCTGAATCGCTACTTTTTCTTCAAAGAGTGCTGTTGACTCCATCCTGCTCTGTTTCTACAAGTTTCATTTAAGTATTTCTATTCAATTTTCATACCCACAATCGCGGGGTGTCCTGTTTTCAAAGTGGCAATCGGGCGGAAAAACCAGAACTTTCTATCAATTGCGTTAGCATGTAAGAAGCGCAGTGTCAATTCAGTCAGTGTGCAAATCATATTTGCATTTGTTTTAGGTATTGCGCGAGGTCCTTGTTCAATGACGGAACGATTCAACCCTAAATCACTCCGCAAAGCTGTGGGTTCCGCTGCTTTTTCACCTAATCCATAGAGTTTCTCTTTGTGATAGGTACTTGCACTGCTATTCGCACATTCACGTCCTCGTCCTTTCACTTCCTTTTCTGGATGTTCTTCATTCGGTGCAACAGGAACATTCGTTTTGAACACAAATTGTCCACGCTTTACATTCAGAGTTCCATACAAATATCCTGTTGTTTCTGTATTGGACCGAAGACCAGCAGTTGAGCTACCATCATCAAATCGCTTGATAACAACTCCGTTTTCTTCTAAGACGAAGTTTTCATCTTGAAGTGTATAATATTCAAGTTTGTTGGTTGCACGATTGATGAATCGAAACCCAACTGTTGACCCGATAGAAACTTTCTGCTCTTCCCAAACTCTGTCCATAACGGCGCTGAGCCCAGCATCCCCTCGCATTCGTTTGAATAAGGCAAATTGCTCTTCATTGGATAAATATTGGTCCCACAAGAATTGAAGGACAACCAAACTTAGTTTCTGTAAAAGTGCAGGAGTTCCTTTGATGTTGTTGTAAAAATACGATACCATACTTAATTCTTCAAGGACACGTCGTAGTTTATCAGGACTGTAATCATAGCGCTTTCGTAAAAGAGCATCCAACCCAACAGGCATTGCCCCTGTTTTCCGCGGCTCTCCCAATTCACCAGCCCATTTGACAAACATGCCCCAAAGCTGCACCAATGACTGTACCGTTTCTTCTGTATCCACAACTTTGACAGCTGTAAGACCCTCTTTGATTTTGGCAGGCTCTACTTTCTCTGCTTCATAACTATCCCGTTTGACTGGATATTCTGCAGCACGGATTGACATCGGAATCCGAACATCTTGAATACGAATCGGTTGGAACATGTAGTATTCATTGCGGTACGTTATATAGCCTTGGTGATTGGGAGTTCCAAACAAGAATCCACGATTGTTTACAATTTCAGACAGTAAATTCACCAACGCAATTTCAGGAATATCACCAAACACCTGTTTTAATTCGGCATAGGTGTAATAAGGTCGCTGAAGGAACAGCTCACGAAGTCGTTGACGAAGTTGAGAATTTCTGTATTTGGAGCCATAATCATCATAGGTCAATGTATCACTTTGAGAAGGGTCGTCAGAAATTGCCAAAGGTTTTGCACATTTGATTTCACAGGTGGACTGCCAATCACATATACTGGTGAAAGGCTGGTCATTAATGTCGACTTCGGGAACAGGGACACCCTGTGAATTGATTTGATACCGTTTTTGCTCAATGCCCAAAATAACAACTGCTTCATAATTTATGTTGCAGTCCAAAGCGTTTTGTTTAATGAAGCGATTAATGACACCCATGCGATAGGCTTTGTTCAAGGCATAGCGGTAGAAAAACATATCTGTTGTTTCACGGGCACCCATGATGCTTTCTTCAGGAAACTGATTCGTCAGCAAATAAACAGTCACATTTCGTTTTTCTTTCGGGAGAGCAATGTGGGATTTATTACGAATACCACGACCCAAAATCTGCTCCAATTTGTTCAAGTGAAACCATGTATCCAAAACATAAATTTCACGAATGAATTTCAAGTCAATACCTTCACCTGCGACTGTCGAGCCAATAATAACTTTAATTTGCTGACCGTCAACATTGCTATCAGGACCACTTGCAATTGTAGCTTTGTCAATGCTTTCACGATTGTTTCCACTCAATCCAGTATCACCTGATAAGAAAATATACTGGGCTTGTGTAAATGCATGGTCACGATTTGTGTGTGCATTTGCTTTTTGTTCACAAAGTGCACATTGACCCACAAATTCTTTTCCAGATAAAATATTCCGAGAACGTGCACCTGCAGCTCGATATCCGTTGACTTCCAAAGCGATGGCTAACGCAAGACCACCTGCGGAAATAAAACGACTGTAGACAAAGGCTACACCTTTGCAGGTACGGAGTCGCTTCACAACAAATTCCATTTTCGGTGAAAATTCACCAATTCGTTCCGCATCCATCCAGGAAACATCATCCGCGGTATATTGTGTAGCTGCACTTCCTGCTTTGGCACTTACCAATGAAAACACGTTGGAAAATCCTTTGTTTCCAATGCACTCTTCAATCTTCGTTGATTTCACAGGATAGGCAATGTTCGCCGCTTGCGCAAAGAAAATTTCAGAATTGTAATTGGCAGTGACTTTCTTGACAGATTGAATGGCAGCAGTATTTACATTCAAGGCAAATCCACGAAGACGGCAGGGTATAAACGGCAATTTCAACATTCGGTCTTTTTCATCTTTATCGGTCAACCCCATTCCATTGACATCACTTGTTGTCCAAGTTGAATACGAAGGTGCATTTGAAGGTGGAATGCGGACAGGAAAGTTCAAGGGATTTTCACCTCGCATAAAGGAAATATAGGCAGACGCTGCATTGCCTATTAAAACCTTTCCTTCCTCAGTTAGATTCTTTTCTTTGGTAAACAAAGAGCCTTTTACACCAGGAGGAATCATACTCAGAGGAGCACGCTTGTCATTGCGAAGCAGAAGATTTAATAAGAAGACTAAATCGCTGGGATCGTTGTACATGGGTGTAGCAGTCAGCAACATGAGTTTTGTTCCTTCTGCCTTATCCAAGACTTCCATCAAGCGAGCAGCACTTCGTTTGCCTTCTTCGTGCGCTTTTTTCTCTTCAGGAGAAGCATCTGCATCTGCATCATCTTCTACTCCCTCACGGGCTTCAGGCATAGGAAGCTCATCACCTTCTTTGACTTCTGCCTCTTTGCCTTTCTTAGGAGCCTCTTTTTTGGGAGGAGGAGCTTCAAATGATTCACGCAAATTGTGTGCCTCGTCAACAATCAGGAGGCGCCCATTGAAATATTCACGAAGAAGAGCATTTTCTTTTTGTGTCCGTTCATTTCCTTTCGTGAAACTGAAGATGCGCTTCTTGAAAATATCCTCAATATAATTGGCAAATTCCAAATACCCATAAATCTTGTAGCGTTTTTCAATCACACGTTCAACACGATATTTAACAAGAGATGCTTCTGATTCTTTCATCTTTAAACAGTTTGCTAACTCCAGATAGCGACTTCCTGTACATCCGAATGCGCGGTTAGGAATTGTATCACCATCGCCCCACTTGACCTTGTTGATATCAAAAATCTCACGTTTGAAGTTTGGCTGAATGTTTGGAGGCGCAAGGATAATGACAGGACGATTGGGAAATCTCTCTAAAAAAACTTCTGCAGTTGTTATGGCTGCACATGTTTTACCAACACCAACACCGTGATACAAAAGTGCAGAATTATAAGGAGTTGCAGGAGAAAGAAAACGGCTGACAAATCGTTGCACTGGACTGATTTCAAACTCTTTCACTTCCTGTTCAATCTTTTCACC
>JACCDW010091345.1_pt1 | contig 10671 bp, 8 predicted proteins | sample 7449781 | NCBI WGS metagenome assembly JACCDW01 (sample SAMN15323449, study PRJNA562643) | freshwater metagenome | isolation source: river surface water | place: USA:Blue River Watershed | collected 2017-08-18
TAGAGCGTTGGTATCTAAAACATCAGTTTACTCAAGAAAATATCGACAATGGATGGATTCCTATCACTGATAACATTATCGGCGTAACCCGTATTTTCCCTATTTCTTCATCAAATGCAACCATCAATATGTTTGATCTGCGTTATCAGTTGCGTCTTCATGAACTCTATGACTTTACCAGCACATCATATGTAAATTATGCTTTAACTATGCAACACATCCGAACTTTAGATATGCTATTCTCTGGTGAAACACCAGTTCGTTTCAACCGTCATACAGACAAGCTTTACATCGATATGAATTGGGCCATGATTTCAGCTGGAGAATGGGCAGTCATTGAAGGTTGGATTATTATTGATCCAGACACATATCCACAGATTTATAATGACCGTATGCTTAAGAAGCTGGCCACAGCCTACATCAAGCGCCAGTGGGGTAACAATCTTAAAAAGTATCAGGGTATGCAGCTACCAGGTGGTATCATGATGAACGGACAACAGATTTATGAAGAAGCTGTCCAAGAGATTACGGAACTAGAACAGTTAATCCGCGACACATTTGAGGAACCACCTCAGTTCTTGGTAGGTTAAAATGGCAACGTCCGTATATTTTAACAACTATTCAGTCGGTGTTATTAATGAGCAGCGTCTTCTAGAAGACCTAATCGTAGAATCGATTCAGATTATGGGTCATGACTGCTTCTATATTCCACGCGACTCATATAATGGTGATGACGAGATATATGGCGAAACCATAAATGCCAGATTTACTCGCGCATATTCTATGGAAGTTTATCTGGCCAACGTTGAAGGTTACGAAGGTGATGGCGACTTCTTCTCTAAGTTTGGTCTAGAAATCCGAGATACATCTAACTTTGTTGTTTCTACTAGAACATTTAACAAATATGTTCCAACAAATATTGCTGATAGACCACGTGAAGGCGATTTACTTTATGTACCAGTTATGCGTAAGCTTTTTGAGATAAAGTTCGTAGAAGAAGAATTAAACTTCTTCTCTATTGGCAAACGTAATCCATATATGTACGAATTGCGCTGCGAACTATTCCGCTTCTCAGATGAAAACTTTGATACTGGCGTTGAAGAAATCGATGATGTGGAAAAAGAAGCATCATATACAATTGAACTTACTTTGGGTGCTGGATCAGGTACGTTCTATGACAATGAAATTGTTTTCCAAGGTTCAAACGTAGCCACATCAAATGTCAAAGCCACAGTTACAGAATATGATGTGACCACAAAGAAACTTACTCTACACAATATAATAGGTAGTTTTGCTACGGCCACAACAATTCGCGGTGTAACATCAAACGCAGCATATACAGTAACATCAACAGACACTCTTGGCGATCATGTATTCTATGATGATTATGATAACAAAGAAATTCAAGATGAAGCTGTGCTGTTTATAGACTTATCAGAAATTAATCCATTTGGAATGCCATAATGTTCGGAACACATTTCTATCATAAACTAATGAGAAAGTATGTTGTGCTATTTGGTACAATGTTCAATAATATTACACTAGTAAAAACAAATACTGATACAGGTGCAGAAATTGAACGCATGAAAGTGCCAATTACATATGCGCCAAAAGAAAAGTACATTTCTCGTCTTCGTGCTGATCCAGATTTGCAGAGACAAATACAAATAAGACTTCCTAGACTATCTTTTGAATTGACTGGAATTGCATACGATGTAACAAGAAAACAGAATTCCTTATTAAAAGTAGCCAAAGGAAACTCTAGCACATCCGCTAGATCATCTTATATGGCTGTACCTTATGATTTAACATTTGAGTTAAATTTATATACACGTAATATAGATGATGGCAATCAAATCATCGAACAGATTTTGCCATACTTTAATCCAGATTATACGGCTACAATTAATCCTGTATCAACTCTTGGTGTGCTGAAAGATATACCTCTGATACTTAATACAGTTACAAACAATATTGAACACGAAGGTAACTTTGATGCGGTAAGATTTATAACTTGGACTTTAACTTTTACTATGAAGGCACACTTCTATGGTCCAGTGACAAATCCAAAGATTATCCGTAAAGTTATTGCAAACATCTTTAATGATCCTTCATTACAGGCTGGTTACGTTACTCGCATCAATCTTACAGGTGGCAATAACGGAAAATTCCAGCAAGAAGATATTGCATATCAGGGTAATAGTTACGAAACAGCAAATGCATACGGTATCATTCTAAGTTGGTCTGCAAACACAGGCAAACTTGCTCTTGGTGGCGTGCAGGGTCAGTTTAAGATAGATAATACAATTCGCGCACTATCTTCTAATGCAGCATATACTTTAGATAGTTTCGACATATCACCGTTGAAATTGTCTAAGATTGTAATTGAACCTGATCCAATCACGGCTGAACCTGACGATGACTATGGATATAATATACAAATTGAGGAATGGCCAGAAATAAATGAGTAAGACACATGATGCGCTAAGTGAAGCTCTTGGTATTGAAAATGCAGTAGAGATCATACCACCAAAGAAAGAGCAGGAAGTTATAGTCAATACTCCGCATGAAACAAACGATGCGGATGCTGACTACAATCTATCTCGCCGAACTTTCCGTGACTTGATAAACAAAGGCAATCAAGCAATGGAAAGTTTGACTGATTTGGCTAAAGAATCGGAATCTCCACGCGCATACGAGGTTCTAGCTACTATGATGAAGACCATAGCCGACACAACAAAAGACTTGTATGATTTACAGAAGAAGACAAAAGACCTTAAAGATAATGGTAAAAAAGAAGAAACAACTGTGACAGTGGAAAAAGCTGTGTTTGTTGGCAGCACAGCCGAATTGCTTCAACGAGTAAAAGAAGAGAAGAAGCAAAGTGAATAGAGGTTATAATAATAATCCTAATCTACCAAAAGAAGACTATAAGCACTCGTTCTCTCAAAAAGAAATAGATGAGTTTGTGAAGTGTGCTGGTGATCCTGTCTATTTTGCAACCACATACATGCGTATCATCAACGTTGATCACGGTCTTATGCCATTCCGTATGTGGGATTTCCAGAAAGAGATGTTGAATACGTTCCATGAAAACCGCTTCTCTATCTGTAAGCTGCCGCGTCAGGTCGGTAAAACAACCACATCTGTTGCATTTTTGCTACACTATATTCTGTTCAACGAAAACGTAAACGTAGCCATTCTTGCTAACAAATCGGCTACAGCCCGCGAAATCATGGGTCGTCTCCAGTTAGCCTTTGAATACTTGCCTCGTTTTCTCCAGCAAGGTGTCAAGGAATGGAACAAAGGTTCTATTGAATTGGCCAACGGATCAAGAGCCATCGCTGATTCCACATCTGGTAGCTCTGTTCGTGGTCGTTCTTTCAACGTCATCTTCCTTGACGAATTTGCGTTCGTTCCAAACAATATCGCAGAACAGTTCTTCATGTCTACCTATCCTACGATTTCTTCTGGTAACACCACGAAAGTTATTATCGTATCTACACCAAACGGTATGAACTTGTTCTATCGTATGTGGACAGAAGCCATTGAAAAGCGTTCTGACTATATCCCAATCGAAATCCACTGGAGCATGGTGCCAGGTCGTGACGAGAAGTGGAAAGAGCAAACAATCCGTAACACATCGGCTGACCAGTTCCGTCAAGAGTTTGAGTGTGAGTTCATCGGTTCTACGAATACGCTCATTCATCCAGTCAAGCTTCGTGCTATGACTTGGGTTACACCAATTCAAGTAGAAGAAGGATTGAGAGTATATAAAAGACCAGAACCAGGCAGAACTTATTGCATGACGGTGGATGTGGCAGAAGGTCAAGGTCTAGACTATTCAACTTTCTCTATCATCGATGTAACGGAGATACCTTATCGACAGGTGGCTATATTCCGAGACAATAAGATATCACCTATGTTGTTTCCAACCAAGATAGTTCAAGTTGCTAAAGCATATAACGAGGCTTTTATATTGGTGGAAATTAACTCTATCGGTCTGCAAGTCTCAGATATTATTCATAATGACTTTGCATATGATAACCTAATCAAGATTGAAACCAAAGGTAAGCAGGGACAAACACAATCACCAGGTTTCAAGAAGAAGATTGCTTTTGGTCTAAAAACGTCAAAGCAGACCAAGATGATAGGTTGTACCAATCTTAAAACTCTGGTTGAGAGCGACAAGCTTCTCATAAACGACGAACAGACTATTATGGAATTGACTACATTCTCAGCCGACAAACAGACTTTTAAGGCCGAAGAAGGTAATAACGACGATTTGGCCATGACGCTAGTTCATTTTGGCTGGCTGACGGGTCAAAGATACTTTAAGGAAAATATCCAAAACGACATTCGACAGGCTCTCCAGAAAGAGTTGTTTGACGTTATGGATCAAGATATGGTACCTTTCGGTATTATAGATAATGGTATAGATAATCTAAACGAAAAAGATGCTTCGGGTGATATTTGGTATGAGGATCGCAGTAGAATGTATCCTTTTGACGATATGAATTGGTCAAATAAGCTATAAATACTCGTTTTTCTAAATAATGTAGAGAATGAATAATCTTTCTTTTAAAGGAGAAACACGATGGCATTTCAATTGTCACCAGGCGTAAATGTATCAGAAATCGACTTAACAACTATTGTACCTGCCGTTGGTACAACTGAAGGTGCTTTTGTAGGTAATTTCAACTGGGGTCCCCTAGACGAAATTCGCACAATTTCCTCAGAAGTCGAGCTTGTAGATACATTTGGCAAGCCAGATAACAACAATTTTACAGATTTTTTCACAGCAGCAAACTTCCTTGCTTATGCCCGTAACTTAAAGATTGTTCGTGCAGCCAGCAATTCATTAGCAAAAAATGCTGCTGGTGGTCCAGGAACAACAACAGCAATTCTTATTAAGAATTCTGATGATTATTTAACAAATTACATTAACATGGAAGCAGCTAATACTGCTGGCATGTTTGCTGCTAAGTTTCCAGGCGATCTTGGCAACAGCTTAAAGGTATCTTTGTATGCTGATACTGGATATAAGTCTCGCTCTGCATGGAATGCTGCTGCCTGGACATATGCCGAACAGTTTAATGGCGCACCTAACACATCAGTATTTGCTTCGGCAGTTAACGGTGTTGGCGACGAAATGCATATAATTGTAATTGACGAAGATGGTAAATTTACAGGAACTGCAAATACTGTCCTTGAAAAGTTTGCTTACGTGTCTAAAGCTTCCGATGCTATTACATCTGACGGATCTTCAAATTATTATGTTAATGTAATTAATGAACGTTCAAAGTATGTTTATATTGTTAATCATGCTCTTGATTCTAATCAAATTGCAGACACAGAAGAGTGGGGTTTAACAGCACCAGGCACCACATTTACTCAGGGTGAAAGTGAATATACGTTCTCACTAACAGGTGGTACAGTTGGTGCTGTTTCCGATTCCGATCGAATAACAGCTTATGACAAGTTCTCAAATGCAGAAGAAGTTGATATTTCATTAGTTGTAACTGGTGGTGCAAATCTTTCAGTTGTTCAGCATTGTATTGATAACTTGGCTGAATATCGTAAAGACTGTGTGGTATTCTGCTCACCAACAAGAGCAAACGTTGTTTCAGTAGGTGTTGGTGCAGCATCAAATAATGCTATCTCTTATCGCACAGCAATGAACCGTTCAACATCTTATGCTGTAATGGATTCTTCTTGGAAATATCAATTTGACAAGTATAACAACGTATATCGTTGGGTACCGATGAACGGTGATACTGCTGGTCTATGTGTAAGAACAGACTTTGAACGTGATCCTTGGTTCTCACCAGCTGGTTTCAATCGTGGTCAGATCAAGAATGTTGTAAAGCTATCTTACAATCCAGATAAGACAGATCGTGACGAACTATACAAGAACGGAATTAATCCTATCGTTACATTCCGTGGTGAAGGAACAGTTCTTTACGGCGATAAGACAATGTTGGCCAAGCCATCAGCGTTTGATCGTATCAACGTTCGCCGTCTATTCATTGTACTTGAAAAAGCCATCTCAAGAGCAGCTAAGTACAGTCTATTTGAATTCAACGATGAGTTTACACGCGCACAGTTTGTTGCTCTAATTGAACCATATCTTCGTGATGTACAAGGTCGTCGTGGCATCTACGATTTCCGTGTAGTTTGCGATGAAACAAACAATACTCCTGAAGTTATCGACCGTAACGAATTTGTTGGCGACATTTACATCAAGCCAGCTAGAAGCATCAACTTTATTCAGTTGAACTTCGTAGCAGTTAGATCCGGTGTAGCCTTCGAAGAAGTTGTCGGTAAGTTCTAATTTATTGTTAATGTAGCATAAATATTCAAAAGGAGTAAATAAATGGCTAGATTTAACGTACAAGAATTTAGAGCAGAGATGACAGGAGATGGTGCCCGTCCTAATCTGTTCAACTGTTCTTTACCATTCTTAGGAAATTTGCTTGGTAGAGCAGGAATTAAATACAACTTTATGTGTCGTACAGCACAGCTACCTGGTTCCACTGTGAACCAAGTGCCTGTTAACTATTTTGGTCGTGAGTTGAAGTTTGCCGGCAATCGTACATTCTCAGAATGGACAGTCACAATCATCAATGACGAAGATTTTGTAGTTCGTAATGCATTTGAGCTTTGGATGAGCAAACTTAACTCTCATGTTGCAAATCTTCGTGATAGTAATTATGTAAATCCATCATCATATCAACAAGATGGTGTTGTAAGACAGTTTGGTAAAGCTGGTGATATTTTGAAAAAGTATAAGTTTATTGGTATGTTTCCAATTGATATTACTCCTATCGAACTTGATTGGGGTGCAAATGATACTATTGAAGAATATGCAGTAACATTTGCATATCAGTGGTGGGAAGCAGATACTACAGATTCAGCCGAAACATCTACTAGTGGTGTTAATCAGCCTTTAGGCGCTTAATATATAGAAGTGGGGAGAGAAAAACTCTCCCCCTTTTTATCGGAGGATCGTAGGTGGTTCAATTATTTGGTTTTGAGATTTCACGTAAAAAAACGAAGCAAGATATAGCTTCAACATCAGATACTAGCAAATCGTTTGCTTTACCGCAAAACGACGATGGTGCTGTTACAATCCAATCAGGAGCGTATTACGGTACCTATGTCGACTTAGATGGTGTTGTTCGTAACGAAATAGAACTCATTACACGATATCGTGAAATGTCAATGCAACCAGAATTGGAAACTGCTATTGATGAAATTGTTAATGAAGCTATTGTAAACACAGCCAAAGATAAAGCTGTGGAAATTAATATGGATGATCTAAAACAACCAGAAGCGGTAAAGAAAAAAATCCGTGATGAGTTTGATATTGCTCTCAAACTATTAAACTTTGGTAATATGGGACATGATATTTTCCGTCGTTGGTATATTGACGGCCGTATGTTCTATCATGTTATTATCGATGATGCTAATACTGCAAAAGGCATTCAAGAACTAAGGTATATTGATCCTCGTCGTATTCGCAAAATCCGTGAAATACAAAAGACAAAAGATCCTCGCACAACTATCGATGTAATCAATAAAATTAACGAATACTATCTTTATAATGAAAGAGGAATTATTGGCGCTCATTCCAACTTAGGCGCAAAGATTGCCGTAGACGCAATCATTAACGTCAATTCAGGTCTAATGGATAGCAAGAGAGCGATGGTTCTCTCGTATCTTCATAAGGCCATCAAACCACTAAACAACTTGAGAATGATCGAAGATGCGACAGTTATATATCGTCTATCGCGTGCCCCAGAACGCCGTATTTTTTATATTGATGTCGGCAACATGCCAACAATCAAAGCCGAGCAATATCTAAAAGATATTATGACCAAGTATCGTAACAAGTTGGTTTACGATAGCACGACTGGCGAAATCAAGGATGATCGTAAGCATCTTTCCATGCTAGAAGATTTCTGGTTACCTCGTCGTGAAGGCGGTAAAGGCACAGAAATCACAACTCTTCCTGGCGGTCAAAATCTTGGCGAATTGGAAGATGTAAAGTATTTTGAACGCAAGTTGTACAAAGCACTTGGCGTTCCTATTGGTCGCTTAGAACAGCAGCCAGGCGGCGGCATTTTAGGTCGCTCAACAGAAATTACAAGAGAAGAACTAAAGTTTTCAAAGTTCATTGACAGACTACGCAATAAGTTTGCTACGCTATTTGATGACATTCTTCGTGTTCAATTGGTACTAAAGAAAGTTTGTACCGAAGAAGAATGGAAAGAGTTCAAAGAAGATATCTACTATGACTTCAAGAAGGATAACAACTTCGATGAGTTAAAGGAATCAGAGCTTCTTATGAATCGTATTGCTACGCTACAAGCAGTAGATCCATATGTTGGTCGTTATTATTCCATGCAGTGGGTACGTAAGAACATTCTCATGATGGATGACGAAGATATTGAAGAAATTCAGGCACAGATAGAAGAAGAACAAGCAGCAGCAACACCTACTGACGAAAATGGTAATCCAATTCCGACAGACGATCAGGGAAATCCACTACCTGCACAAGCACCTGCACCTACTCCAAATATTGTTCCGCCGACTCCGCAAGAAGCGATGATGCAACAATATATGGCACAGCAGGGCGTACCACCAGAGCAACAGCCAGTTCAGGATGGTACAGGTAAAGATCAAATGGATCCATTAGATATGGGCGTAGATTCGTCTTCTAGAAAAAGAAGATTTGTCAATGATACTTTGGAGCCAGCCCGTTGAAGAAATTTAACGAATACTTAGAAGAAAGTTTAGCCGCAGAGGTTAAGTCAGAACCTAAAACAAATGCTTCTAGAGAAGCCAGAAAACTTGGCTTAACTTATATGGGATTTGGTCGTTACGCAAATAGCAAAGGAGAAGTTGCTTATGTTGTAGATAACGATAAACTAGTTCCTTATAAAAGTCGTATAGAAGTTCAGACAGCATATTCCAAGTCTCTATCACCTTCTCAGGGATTTGCAACTTTTGGCACACCAAAGAAAAAAGATAATAATAGTTTTTATACTAAAACTTTAAATAACCGCGAAAAAGAAGATCAGAAAATTACTTCCGCTAAAGAAAAAGAAGCGTTAAAAGTAAATAAAGAACTTTATAACTTTTATAATGCTGGAATGTTTGATGATAACGAACTAAGTGCTTTGGCTTATTATACTGCTGATGGATATGAATATATTAATCGATTTTTGTATATGGGTCACGAACCAGATATGTCAGATGATGAAGCAGCTCAATTGGAAAACTATGTAGATAACATAGACTCGGCCTTTGAGAATACAGAAGCACCGTTTGATTATACAGTTTATACAGGTTTGAGCGAAAGATATAAACCAGAGAAAATAAAACCTGGCTCAGATTATATCTTTAGAGGATATATTTCTACATCGCTAAGTTACGATGTTGCTATAAGTAGTTTTACAGAAGGTAATGATGCGCCTGTAGTATTGCAGATAGAAGTTAAAAAGGGACAAAGATCAATTTATACCGATGCAATTTCATCAAATCCTGGTGAACTAGAAACATTATTACCAAGAGGATCCCGAATAAAAGTTGTTTCAGGACCACATCAATTAGATGCAACTGTTATTAGTAATAAAGTTAGTGGAGTAGTCAATTTATTCCATTGTCAATTGGTAGAAGAATAAATATAAGAACTGTTTAGGAGTTAAAAATGTCAGTAAACAAAGCATTAGATAGTGTTCTATCAAATAACTTAGACGAAATGCGCGCACATTTTTCCAACGCTCTTTCTACAAAGGCTGTAGAAAAGTTGGAAGAGCGTAAGTCTGTTATTGCTAAGAACTATTTTGGCGTCTCTTCGAAGAAGGACTAATATAAAATGAAGCGCATCAAAGACCTAAGAGAACAATACGATCTTATTACGGAAAAAGAAGAAGCGGAAACTAAAAAGTTAGCCGCTCTTGTTCGTGCTGGTTTGTTTGATGCTAAGAAAATGACTTCACTAAAACGCGCTCTTGAAAAGCCAGTCGATAAGATGACTGCACAAGAAAAACGTATGTTAATTAATCTTCTTGATTCTCTTATGTCTGAGGTTCTTAATAACAAGACTGTATATCAAAAAGTTAAACAAGATGTTATGAAAGAAGCTGTGACAGTTGATACAAAAGATTATCTTTCAAAGATAGATCCTAGAGTTAAGAGATATGGTTATTCTCAAAAAGATGCACCGTCTGTTCTTCTATTAAAGCGTAAGGCTATTCGTGTATTTCCTGATGGTGAAAAAGTTGCATTGTATTATGCACAGGCTATCGACAAGTATGTTTCTATTCCATTTAGTGAGATTGGAATTAATGAAAGTGTGTTGGGTGATATTGTAAGAGGAATTGTAAGAAACGTTGTTGGTGGTGATGATGAGGAACAATCATCTAATAAAGATGATAGTGTTGCAAAAGAATTGAAGCCATTAGAAAGAGAAAAAACTAAATTAAATGTTTCTTCTGATCTTAAGGATAAACCATATACAACTGGTGTTGAAGCCAGAAGACAGAAGTATGAACGTGATGCAAATATTGCTATGGCAAAGAGTGTAAAAGAAAGCTTCAAAGAAAAGCTACATTCACTGAATGAAGAGGAATCTTGGGAACCTAAAAAAACATCTATTGGCGA
>JACCDW010960341.1_pt1 | contig 10671 bp, 15 predicted proteins | sample 7449781 | NCBI WGS metagenome assembly JACCDW01 (sample SAMN15323449, study PRJNA562643) | freshwater metagenome | isolation source: river surface water | place: USA:Blue River Watershed | collected 2017-08-18
CACGTTGAGATGCGGAATGCCGCGCTGAAGGAACTCCGCGCTAGGACCTCCCCGACCGCCCCGAGGTCCACCTCGGCCGCCCCCAAGTCCGCCCCCAAGACCAAGACGACGACCAAGACGACCACTCCCAAGTCCAAGACGAAGAAGACTCCGAAGACGGGCGTCAAACCGCCGAGGGCCAGGACGCGGCGATTCCGCGGGGTGCGGCTGCGGCGGCGGGTGGTGTAAAAAATCCGTGGTGTATGTAGATAAATGTTCGCCCCGGCGTTGCACGGTCACGACGGAAAGTTCGTGGACATCTCGAAAACGGGCCCGACGAACGTGCACTCGATGGAATTCAAGCCGCCCGAGATCCCAGACGTCGTGTCTCCGTACGTCGTGACGGCTCCGAGCAAGGGAGTTCCGAGGATCGAGGGGTCGATGAACCAGGGCACGGTCGTGCAGCTGATGTCCGTCGGCCCCCAGGACAGGTTTCTGAGTCTGAACCCGCAGATGACCTTTTTCAAGACGGCGTACAAGCGGCACACCAATTTCGCGGTAGAATGCTTCGAAGAAACGTTCGGAGGCCCGACGCTGACCTTTGGCGCGACGAACACGTGCGTCGTCGGTAAGCACGGAGACCTCCTCGGCAGCATGACGTTGCGCGTCGTATTGCCGAATCTGGGTATTTCGGGGGGGAGGTGGGTGGACGCGATCGGGTACGTGCTGTTGTCCAGACTCCGACTTCGCATCGGCGACGTCGTCGTCCAGACACACGAGCGCCTGTGGTACGACGTCGAAGACAAGCTCTTTGCGAGCGCCGGAAAAACGGCGGGTCTCGACGCCATGATCGGGCGCGGCGTGACGCTGCCCACCGATCAAACGCATGAGCTGTACGTACCGCTCAAGTTTGCGTGCTGCAATGCCTTTTCCGGCCGCCAGCAATACCTACCGGTCGTGTGTCTCGACACGAACGTGGACGTGACGATCGACGTCGACGTCGAGCGGCTCGATCGGTGCGTGATTCTCCCGACCGGCTCGTTCGTTCCCACCACCGTGAACACGGCCGTGGCCGGGGTGTTGGTCGACAACGTGTACCTGGACACGATCGAGCGCGCCAGAGTGGCAAACGACGCCGCGACGTACCTCATCGACGTCGTGCAGGACGTGGACCAGGTGTCGTATCTGTCCACCACGGAGGGCATCGTCCCCATTTCCAACGTAGTGGTGGATCTCCGGGAGCTCAACATGCCCGTCAAGTACTTTGCGGGGGTGGTGTACGAGGAATCGTACCAGGACTATTTCACGTACCTCGACGTCGTGTCGTCCGCGACCTTGATGGTCGGCAGCGAGCAACAATTCGACGCGAGACCCGGGGCGTACTTTTCGCTGCAACAAACGTACGACAGGTTCGAGCGAAGCGAACCGACCAACGTGTTTGGGTTTTCGTTCGCGCTGCGTGCGTCGTCGTGGCAGCCCAACGGGGCGTTGAACTTTGCAAAGAGCCCGAACTCGACGTTTCGGTTCACGTTAAACGGCGGGCAGACGGCGCCGTTGAAGGTGAAGTTGTTTGCGTCGTGCATCAATTGGATCGTCTTCAAAAACGGGAGGTGTGCGTTTGCGTTTGATTTCTGATCACCACGGGGGAGGTGACGCCCCGCCGCCACCGATGCCGCTGGGCTTGAACAGCGCGTTGAGCATGATCGCACCGCCAAACAGCACGGCGAGGATGAGCAGCGTCTTTTCGAATGTCATGGGGCCGTTGAGCGACCACAGATCGTTTTTGCGGGTATTTTTACGGTGTCCGCACAGACGTGACGAAATGTCCTGACCCAGCAGTTCCTTTACGCCGCCAATACCGTACTTGGCAAACACCGCCTGAACGAATGCTTGACCGTCGCGGAGCGTGGGAAGACCCATGCCGTGGCTCGCGGCCGGTTTCGGCCCGCGCGGCGGCTTTTTCTTCGGTTTCACGCGTTCGCGACGACGTTGCGGTGGTGGTGGCGTTTCCGGGGCCGGCCCGAGTCCACCCCACGCTTCTTCTATCGTGGCGTACGACATTTACTTTGCATCCGAAAAAAATCAAATCTCGATGACACGCCGATTAGATTTCGATGACGCGCTTTTCCACCTTTTTGCCCTTGGTCTTCATCTCGACCGTCTTGATGTCGTCCAGGGACAGCGACGACATCCTGGACGGAAGCGAGTCGAGCTCGCTCGGGACGTCCGACAGGCGATCGTCATCGCCGCCGGCGACGGACGGCGGACGGCGCTGGATGGATGGCGCGGGGCGCGCGTCCGAATCGCGCGTCGGCGCGGGCGGGGCCGCGACCGGGATCCCAAACGGCGGGAGGTTCGGTGGCGCAAACGCGTTCGCGAATGCCGCCTGAGACTGCGGCGCAAACGCGCTCGCAAACGCCGGCGGGCGCATCTCGCGCCGGACCGGCTGGTCCTGGAGTGGCTTGATCGGCGCGCCGGGTGCGATGCGCGGAGACTGCATCATCGTCGGCGGCGTCATCGAGAGTTGCGGTGGCGGCGGTGCGCTCACCCGCTTGATCATCGAATTGGTGATGTGGAAGCTCAGCGCGGACCCGCCGACGGCCATGAGGAGGCGAATCTCGGGGGGCGTCTTCATCTTGCCGCGGTACTTGAAGAACAGTTCCTCGAAGATGTCGTCGTACTCTTTCTGCGTGTACACCGTCTGGTGCATCTGCTCGCTCCACCCGTCGAGTTCCAGGTCCAGGACGTCGACCTTGTCGTTCAGGAATTCCAGCGCGGACGCGATTCCCACCAGCGCCTTGCGCGAAAACTTCAGAGACCGCTCCAGTTCGAGGTGCGTCTTGATTCGCGCGAGTTCCGCGCGCATCTCGCGGATGTCGTGCTTCACGGCGAACTTTCGACTCTCGAAGCCCTGCTTCCGCAGCAGCTCCAGGCGAAACATGATGTCCGCTTTCTCGTCCTCGATGCTCAAAAACCCAGGGCTTGGTTTTTCTGCCTGGGGAGGCGCGTACACCGGATCCGCCGCGAGCATCGACGACTCCGAGACGTCGTCCTCGTCGCCGTAGTCGTCGCGCTCGCTGTACTCGTCACCGTACGACGACGCCTCTGTTCCGTCGTCGTCCGAACGAATTTTCGCTTGGTTGGCGAAATCGTTCATGGCTTGCTCCATCTTTTCCACGTCTTCGTCCTCCACGTCGGGCTGTGCTTGTTTCGCCTGGCGAAAAGCGGGCGCGCGTTGTTGCCGCGGGGACGCGGTCAGCATGATCCGACCCGAGTCGCCCGCACCGGTCGCCACGTTGACGGTCGCCTGTGGAGCGTCTCGTTGAATGGACACGGCCATTTTCTGCAGTGTGCCGAGAAAACTTCGTCGCAAGTTTGACGCGATTTGTTAAGCTAGCGCGATTAAGCTGGCGCGATTAAGCTAGCGCGGCGACGTGCCAAACCGCTTGGTCGTCATGTCCTGAACAAAGTCTTCGCACACGGATTTCCAGGGTTCGGACGACACCCTCGCGATCGTCCCCTGGTGGCGCATGACCGTCGTTCGAAACGCGGGTCGTTTTGGAACGGCCATGAGTTCGGAAAAGTCCATCCACCGGATTTCCGTTTTTTCCACGAGTTCCGCGGCGATCGACGCGTTCTTGTGCTTCAGAAAGGTGACGAATTTGGAAAACATCTTGTCTGCGTTGCGGACAAAGGGCACTTCGACCAGGTACATCCAGTACGGGTGGCCGTTTTTCGTTTCGCCGCGCAGCGCGAGCGAGTTGCCCGGGATCATGCGGTTGCGGAGCCCCCACGGTGCGACGACGCACCCCATGGTCTCTTCGTAAAATTCCCTGACCGCGGTGTTCAGGGGGTCGTTTCGGTCGACGCGCTCGCACTTTCCCCCGAAATCGCTCCACGTCGCATCTCGCGCGTCTTTCCCGAGCAAGAACATCGTCTGTCCGTCTGCGAATCTGGTCACTGGGAGAATTCCGGCCGCGTACATGATGCTCGCGGCCGCCTGACATCCCGGTTCATTTTATTTTCCGCGTTTTTCTGAACGATGCCCACCAAGCTCCTGAAGATCGTCAAGAGTCCGAAGAAGGAGAAGAAGCTCATGGCCGTGTTCGACCTCGGCAAGGGGAAGACGAAGACCGTGCACTTTGGCGCCAAGACGTACGGGGACTACACGATCTACCACAAAAAGGATCCGAAACTCGCCTACGAAAAGCGGAAGCAGTACATCGCCAGGCACTCGGCGGCGGAAAGCTGGAGGTCTCCGACGACCCCGGCCACGCTGAGCAGGTACGTGCTCTGGGAGAAACCCTCGGTGCGCGCGGCCATCAGCGCGTATCGGAAAAGATTTAACGTCTAATACAACGATCGCGCGAATGATGACGATGCAACCCCGAGAAGCCCTCGGCGTCGAGCGCCGGCACAGAGAATACTCGCGATTCTGGAGCAAGTCGCCGTGGACATCCGAAGTCACCCCTGCGGAAAACGTGGTGTGGGTGTACGAAATCGCGATCTCCCACCGCACGCGCCGGCGCAAGTTTGTCGTGTACGTCGGATGTGCATCGACCGTCAACACGATCCAGTCGAAGCGCGAGACGATGACCCCAAAGGACTGCGTGTCTTTCGTGCGCGCCGTAGAAATTAGAGCGGAAGACCGAGCGAGCGGGGTTCGGAAGGCGGCCGTGCTCGTCGGCATGTGCAAGTCTGATTTCGATTACGCGTGCGTGGACGGAAAAAGAGCCCTGGTGGTGCCGACGTGTTTCGGAGCAAAGTTACAGCGCATTGGTTACAGGTTCATTGCTTCCAGCGGCGGCGGCACAGCAGGCATTGGATGAAGAGCGTCATCGGCTCGTCCGCCGCGCGCGTCTGCATTTCGTAGTACGACGTCTTCTTGGACCCGCACTTGCCGCACTGGAACGCGCCGTCCGGTACCGTCGCGGGGTCCGGGTGGTATTCCGAACGGCGGAGCTCCTTCTTCGCCGCCTCGTCGAACGCGCTCTCCCACAGATCAGGACGAAGTTCCCACGGCTTCATCGCGAAAAACTGTCGCACGCCGAGCGACCCGTTTTTCAGGCGCTGCAGGATCGGGTCGTTCGTCTTGAGGTTGTGCTCCACGGACAGCACCTTGTGCGTGTACCACCACGGGAAGCGGGGGTTTTCCCAGTATGCGGGGATCTCGGACGTCTTGCAGTGCGCGATCGTCGTGTTCCACGCCATGATCTCCAGGTGCTTGGCCAGCGTGTCGTCGTTCGTGACCGCCGCGATGCGCCGCCGCGCCTTGGCGCGGACGACCTCCGGCGGCGTGGGCATTGAAATAAATTTCAAGAGGGATGATAAATGGTCGCGAAAAAGGACGCGGACAGGTCGAAGCGCGTGGAGGACAAGAAGAAACAACTGCTGGCGCTCGCGAAGGCGCATAAATCCACGCGCGACGCCGCAGCACCCAAAGCACCCAAAGCAGCCAAAGCACCCAAAGCAGCCAAAGCAGCCAAAGCACCCAAAGCAGCCAAAGCACCCAAAGCAGCCCCCAAACCCAAAGCGGCGCCCAAACCCACGAAAAAGTTGCCATTGTCGGGTTCCGAAAACGAGTACACGGACCTCGTTTGGGGCTCTCCCGAAGGGGTCACCGGGAACAACTGCTACGGGTACGCGCTCGGGGTGTACCGCGACGGCGGGTACGAAAAGCTCCAGCCGGGGGAGCTCGCCAAGACCGTCAAGGGCACGGACGACCTGACGGACTGCGCCGTGCTCCGGAAACGGACCCTCGAGGACCTCGGTAAGGTCGACAAGGGCGGCTACGTGGTCGATCCGAACACGGCGTGTGCCAAGGGGTACTACAAGATCATGGCGTTCGTCGATCCAGGCAGCGATTTCCACTGGTATCGGCAAAACGGGCACATGCTCGTGCGCGCGGACGGGAAGCAGACCGTGGCGGAGATCGCCACGAACGCCGGCGTGGAAAAGAATGCGGTTCGATCCGGGTCGAACAAGCCGGCGAAATGCGATTCGGTCCTGCTCGAACGCGCGGGGCTGTGGTCTCACAAGCGCGGGCTCGAGGAATTGACGGTGAAGGATGCGGCTGGCAAGTTCATCGTCGATCCCCGGGAGGCAAACAGGAATTACGGGTCACTAAAGTACTCCAAGTACTGCAACGCGTTCTGCGTCAAACGCGATTTTGGCGAGAAATTCAGTCGCCGGTGAAGCGGGCCTTCATGTCCTCGATGTCGTCCTCGAACATGTCCATGGACTTGTCGTAAATTTCGTCCTCGGAATCGTCGTCTTCAAAGTCGTCCTCCATGTCGTCGTCTTCGAAGTCGTCCTCGCCGTCCATGGTGTCGTCCTCCATGTCGTCCTCGTAGCTGTACATGCGCATGCACGCCCCCTGGCCGCCGCACCCACACCCACACCCGCCCAGACCCATCTTGCGGTGCAGCAGCATCGTCAGGTACGTGACCAGGAGGAACACGACGGTGTGCAGCAGCAGACCGGCGAGCGTGGGGGCGCCAGAGTTCGACGCCACCTGGAACAGCTTGCCGAAGATCTTCTGGGTGAGCGCGTACGTCAGGGGGGACGACACCAGCGCGAACAGGAACGCGGCGTGGACCGAGGTCATGAGCAGCGCGGTGCGAGAGAGCATGGTGTTACAGGTGTCAAACATTTTTTTTAATCAAACGGGTTGAATATCGCGTTCGTCTTGGAGTAGCGCACGTCGAACCGGATGTACGCGGCGTTTCTCGTCTTTAGCAGTTCCGTGTTGATGGTGTCGTAGCCGTGGTGCAGCACGGGTTCTTTTTCCACCCACCCCTGGTCCGCCGTGACGTCCGAAAACGAGTACCACGCTTCGAAAAACGGGTTCAGAAACGACATCCGCCTGGACGCCGTGACTCGGACCTGAAAGTCCGAGCTGGTCATCCTGCCCGCGTTCACTTCGAATCCGAACAGCGCGAGCCCCTTGGGCATGCGAAGACGAATGCACGGCCCCAGGGGAATCGTCTTCTTCCCGTGCGTCCTGTTCGCGGGGAACGCTATCGACGCGAACATCCTCGGCAGGTCTTCGAATTCGACGTACATGCCACCAGACCCCCCTGGCGCCAGGGGGATGTGGTTGCTCCACGCGGACGATTCCATGAAGGACCCCAACAACCGCTTGACGTCCTGGTTCCATGACTCGTTGGCCCCGTACCACTTGATCGCTTCGTTGTACACCGGGCGCGTTTCGTTCGAGCAGTACAGGTGGGAATTCGCCGTGGCGATGCGGTTCACGACGTCTTCGGTCGGATTCATGGCGTTGTTCAGCAACCATTTCGCGACGGATGCGGCCGGGTAGTGGTACTGTAGCGCGATGAGTTGCTTCACGATGCGAGGGTCGTCGGCCACGTATTTCAGGTGGTCCAGGAACTCGCGCTCGAGGTCGACCCATAGCGGGTACGCCGTCGCCACCGCGGCGACCACCCTGGTCGCGAACGCCGAACCCGCGCCGTCGGGCCCCTCCTTCCCTTCCCTGAGCAGGTCTGGCATGATTCCCGCGTCGATCACAGACGCAACGTCCGGGGCGCGCGCCCACGCGCTTCGCAGCGCGTCCGATTGCACCTTTTCTGCGCCGAGGCGCCGCGCCGCGTCAAAAACGGCCACGGCGTCTTCGAACGAGAGCGACGCCGTGGTCATCGTTTTGTGGACGACCGCGCAAAACTGCGAGTACTTGACGTTTCCGGTGTCGCCCACTGGGATGACGTGCTTGCCGTCGCGAAGAGGCATCGGTTCGAGTTCCATCATCACCCGCAAAACTGGGCACTCTGTCATGATCACGAACCGACTACACGGAATTGCCGTTCCGTCTCGGAGCAGCAGCAGCGCGTCGGAACATCGGTCGAGCACGTCTTGCAACATTTTCGAACGGAGCCGGGTTCGTTCTTAAATATTCAGGAACACGTTCATCATGAAAAAGAACACGTCGACGTCGTCGGTGAAGTCGGTCATGCAAGACGTGCTGCTTTTGTTTGGTCGCGCGAGACGCATGACATACCCATCGAAAAAGGCCAAGCGCATTATATGTATTTTCGTCAAACGATGACACTATCAAAAGGGCCAAGCGCATTATATGTATTTTCGTCAAACGGAACGACCCGCGGCGTATCGACACTTTGCTCTTTCGTTTGGGTATACCCGATCTCGGAAAACCACTTTTCGGCGTTTCAGTCGCGGCGTATCGACACTTTGCTCTTTCGTTTGGGTATACCCCTCTGGAAAAACGACTTTTTCGGCGTTCTCGACCGCGGCGTATCGACACTTTTGTTTTTGTTTCGGGTATACCCGATCTCGGAAAACCACTTTTTCGACCCTGCGGCGTATCGACACTTTTGTCGAGCTCAAAAAAAATGTGTCGTTACGTGAATGTACTACACCGCTCTCTTCTGGCTCGGGTTCGTGACGCTGGTACTGCTCCACGTCCTCCAGCTGCTCAACATGGACCTCGCGAGGGTCCCGCACGCTCTCGTCTCGCTGGCGGGCACGGCCGCCATGTTCGTCGGCTCCAAGATCGGTCGGGAGTTCCTCGGCATCGACGTGAAAACGGCGTGATGACGTAAAAACGCCCCTGTTTTGACGACGTAAAAACGCCCCTTTTTTTCTGTTGGGTCCTTGCAAAATGCCACGGACGAGCGCCGGGGTTTTGAACATTCGCAAATTCGATCCGACCACGATCCGAGACGGGAGCGTGGTCGGCATCATCGGCAAACGAGGCACGGGCAAGTCCATCCTCGTCAAGGACGTCATGTACAACAAGCGCACGATCCCGATGGGTCTGGTGATGTCCGGGACGGAGGACGGCAACAGTTACTACTCCAAGTTCGTGCCCGATAGCTTCGTGTTCACGGAATTCGACAAGGGATCTCTGGAGAGACTCGTCGAGCGCCAGAAAAAGCTGGCGAAGCGGGGCCAGGCGGGGCGCGTGTTCGTGGTGCTGGACGATCTCATGTACGACAAGCGCATCATGAAGGAAAAGGTGATGCGGCAACTCCTCATGAACGGTCGGCACTGGAACATCTTCATGATCGTGACCGCGCAGTACCCGGCAGACCTCGGCCCCCCGGAAATCCGAAGCAATTGCGACTACGTGATCGCGTGTCGCGAGACCATTCACCAAAACCGTGAGCGCCTGTACCGCATGTTTTTCGGCATCTTTCCGAGCTTTGACGACTTTTGCCGCGTGTTTTCGGCGTGCACGGAAAACTACGGCGTCCTCGTGCTCGACAACACCAAACAGACAAACAACATCGAAGACGTGGTGTTCTGGTACAAGGCGGACACCCACGAAGGCTCCAGAAACTTCCGGATGGGACACCCGCAGTTTTGGAAGTTCCACCGCCGCCACTACGCTCCGGTGGACGGCGACGAGGACGATCCGAAAGAGTATGGGTTCGGGGTGCGGCGCCTGAAATGAATTTAACGACCCTCGCGGTCGACGCACCTAGCGATGAAGAAGACTGCCGCGAAGAAGAACAGAGAATTCGTGTTCGCGGAAGATGGTCAGACGTACGCGCAGATCACCAAGATGCTCGGCCACTGTCGAGTCATGGCACAGACCGAGTCGGGCGAGGTGATGTGCAAGATCCGAGGAAGCATGCAGAAACGAGTATACCTGTCCAAGGGCGACTGGGTGCTGATCGCCGCGCGGGAAAACCTCGCCGGCGACGCTTCGGACATCATCGCCAAGTACGATGCCGACGAGGTCGCCTACCTGAAACGCATCGGGGAGATCAAGATCGAGGTCGCACAGGAAGACGACGACGGCATCGTGTTCGAAGACGACGACGTGAACGTTGACGCCGTGTAAAACGGCGAAAAAAACGGCGAATTCACGCGTTTTTCTTGACCCATTCATACGTCTGTAACACCCCGGCCTTGAACAATCGTTTGATGACTTTCGGTTGCTTGAAATCGAAAATCTTGGCGCTGCCGCAATCCAACGCCAAGACGTTTGCGCGATCGCGAATGTACTGCTTTTCCGTCGCGCAGTGAATCATGGCGGAAATGTACTGCTCCAGGTTCTTGACGGGCCCCGTTTGCGTGTCGTAGACGTACACCAGCCCGAGCGGGTTCTCGATGCCTTCGCGCGCCGCGACGAATTCGTACGGAAAGTTGTCGCACAGCGCGCCGTCCACAAACACGTGATCCTCGTACACGATGGCATTGAAGTACAGTGGGATCGTGCACGACATCTTGATGACCGTCGCGACGTCCGCATCCGGCGTGCTCTGCGGGTCGAAATACTTTGCCCGGCGCTCGTTGAGGTCCGTCGTGCACACGATCAAATCGATTCCGGTCGTTTTGCGGATGCTTTCAAACGTGTGCTGCCCGTCCAGCACGATGTCGATCCACTTGTCCAAGTGCTCGCCGGTGTCGATGCCAAACGTCTTTGGGAAATTCTTGAGGTCGAACTTGGGCGAGTACGTCTCGCGGACAAACGCCTTGCACATGTCCATGGGCTGACGCCCGAGCGCGACCCCGGCCGCGACGATTGCCCCAGCGGACGTCCCCGCCACCGCCTTGAGTTTGTCGAGCGACCCCGCCCGCTTCAGCACGTGCACGGCCCCGAGCGCCGAAAACGCCTTCGCCCCTCCCCCCGCGATGACCAACGCGTCCGGCCTGTCCTTTACTGGGATCGATATGTTCATGGTTCGAATGTTACAAAAAAATCGG
>JACCDW010580900.1_pt1 | contig 10670 bp, 10 predicted proteins | sample 7449781 | NCBI WGS metagenome assembly JACCDW01 (sample SAMN15323449, study PRJNA562643) | freshwater metagenome | isolation source: river surface water | place: USA:Blue River Watershed | collected 2017-08-18
GTATCAATCAAATCTCTCACATGGATAAATCCGATGACCTCATCAGATGAACCTCTCACCACTGGATAGCGTGAGTGGGACTTTTCGGTTGCGAGCGCGATTGCCTTTGCGATTGTCAGTGAGCCATCAATAAAGTCAACCTCTGTGCGAGGCACCATGACTTCATGCACTTGACGCTCAGATGCATTAAACACTTCTTCAACAATGTCACGCTCTTCATCTGTAAGAGCGGCATGGCCAGCCACCAAATCGAGGAGTTCCTCTTCAGACATCTGTTCACGCTGCTCTTTAGGATCGATACCAAAGAGGCGCACGACAGCATCCGTTGATTTAGAGAGCAACCAGATAACTGGACGGAAAATATTTGCAATCACATCGACAATGCCTGCCGACCACATCGCAATTGGCTCTGCCCTAAATAGCGCAAGCTTCTTAGGTGCGAGCTCTCCAAGGACGAGAGAGATGTAAGCGATAATTAGAGTGAGACCAATAAGTGAGAGTGTGTTTGCACTCTTGGATGAAATCCCGCGATCTTCAAGCCATGGAATAACGAATGCGCCCAACTTCTCAGCACCCAGAGCTGCAGAGAGAAATCCAGAGAGAGTAACGCCCACCTGTACAGCAGCCAGAAGGCGGTTGGGGTTGGTGGAGAGCTTTGCAACTCGAGCACCACGACGACCTCTCAGGGCAATCTGCTTAACCTGGCTCTCACGCAGGGAGATCAGAGCAATCTCTGCTGCCACAAAGAGTGAGCCAAGAAGAATAAGAAGAAGTACTAGAGCAATCGGGGCAAGGATTGAGCCACTCGGGTGTGCGTCCATAATGCGAGAAGTGTAGCGAGCCTCTTCCCTCCTGGTCTAGGCGGATATAACCTTGGGCCCGTTGAGCAACCGCTCAACACCTTAATCCTCGGACCGTCGGGCACGTACCTGCCCGGATAAGGAAGAAAAGTAAATGGCATCAGTCGTATTTGAAAATGCATCACGCATCTACCCAGGCACAACAACACCTGCTGTAGATAAGCTCAATCTCACCGTTGCAGATGGCGAGTTCCTCGTCCTCGTTGGCCCTTCAGGTTGCGGTAAGTCAACTTCACTTCGCATGTTGGCAGGACTTGAAGAGATTGATGGTGGTCGTATCCTCATTGGTGATCGCGATGTAACAAATGTCGCTCCTAAGGATCGCGATATCGCAATGGTCTTCCAGTCATATGCTCTCTATCCACACATGACAGTGGCAGAGAACATGGGCTTTGCTCTTAAGATTGCGGGAATTGATAAGGACGAGCGCGATAAGCGAGTCCGTGAAGCTGCAAAGCTTCTCGACCTTGAGGCATACCTAGAGCGTAAGCCAAAGGCTCTCTCAGGTGGTCAGCGTCAGCGTGTTGCTATGGGTCGCGCAATTGTTCGTGAGCCACAGGTCTTCTTGATGGATGAGCCTCTCTCAAACCTTGATGCAAAGCTTCGTGTTGCAACTCGAACACAGATCGCAGCGCTACAGCGTCGCCTTGGAATCACAACTGTTTATGTAACACACGATCAGGTTGAAGCGATGACTATGGGTGATCGCGTTGCAGTGCTTAAGGACGGACTTCTTCAGCAGGTTGACACACCACGCAACCTCTATGACAAGCCTGCAAATGCTTTCGTAGCTGGCTTCATCGGCTCTCCAGCAATGAACCTTCTTGTCGCTCCAGTATCTGGCGGCAAGGCTCACTTGGGTGATCTCGATATCGATGTTCCAGCATCAGCTGGCTCATCAGTAATCGTCGGTATCCGCCCAGAAGGTTGGGTCCCATCATCTTCTGGATTCCATGTTCTCGTTGAAGTTGTCGAAGAACTTGGTTCAGATGCATTCGTCTATGGAAAGCCTGCAGATAGCAATGTTCAGTTCGCTAACTCATCCGATGAGGGTGTTCAAGTGATTGTTCGTTGGGATCCAAAGAATCCTCCAAAGCCAGGTGACACAGTCACTGTGGTCAATGTGGCAAATGCTGTGCATCTCTTTGATGCAGCGACAGGTGCTCGCATCAACTAAGTAGATTAATAAGTAAAGCCCCTGCAGACCTGCAGGGGCTTTACTTATTCTCCAAATAAACTACTAAATGCCCATAAGTCGTAGTCATCAAGATTGATTGTTTCAAAACCCTTTGCCTCAAGTGCTGCAACAAGCTGGGCACGGTGCTCAGTGGCATGATGAATTGATTGCGAGATCACTGTTGAACGAGCTCGGGAAATCATCTTTCCCTCAACTTCTCTCAGCACTACGCCCTCTGGCTCTTGAGATGCCCGCAATAACTCTGCATCTGCCAGTTCGAGCTTTCTAACTACGGTTAAGACATCTGCTGATCTGGCGGGTTGAATTTCGGTATCAGCAAGTTTTGCATTCCAAGCATCATGATCTGCTTGACTCCACTGCTCTTTATCAAGAAGGCGATAGCCATACCAAGTGGCCGAGCTGCAGATATGGCGAACGATTTCACGGACAGTCCACTCAGAATTAACGAGATATGAGTCGAGCGCTTCATCTGGAAGATCGGCAACCTTGGTGAGTATCTCTTTGTTGGCCCATGCCATGTGTTTGAGTAATTTATCTGCATTCATGAAGCGACCCTATTGCTTTTGGCTAATCTCTAAAACCCCTCGCAAGAGATGCGTAGAACCCAATCCCCAAACCTTCCAGCCACCTTGGTAGTAAAGGGCAGTATTTTCATCAATGCCGATAAGAGTGGTCTCAGCTCCAGCTCGTGCAATAAATGAGGCAACTCGATCGGGGAGCCAACCCAACATCTTGTCATAGTGTGGAATGACCTCTATATCGGGTAGAAGGTTTAGCCCCTCACTATGACTAGATTTTCTTATTCCCATAATTGTTCCGCCAAATGCCATTGCACCAGCTGAACATCCAGCAAGGGATGTGCCACTCTCCCACTGAGCAACTATTGCTTCCCACAAAGGAGAGCCCTTGAATACATCGGCGATGCGATGAGGATCACCACCAGAGAAGTAAATGAGCCCTGCATCATTAATTGCTTCTACAAATTCTGAAGTGAAGGCATCTTCTCTCTCATGGATCGGAAGATAGATGCACTCACACCCAATGCGTTCTGCCTGCTCTTGACCTCGGCGCTTCCAGTAGCTTCTACGATCATCGCCCTCATTAGATGAAGCGGTGGGAATTTGAACGAAAGTCTTCTTTTTTCCTCTGAGGAAAGCAGAATGCAGGAGCTCAGTTTCGAACTCCTGCATTGCTGGCGAATATTCACCTGAACCGACGAGCGCTAGAACTCCTCGGCCATCGAGCATAACTTAAGCCATTGCCTTCTTGAGGTTCTCATCGATGGAAGATAAGAACTGCTGTGTTGTTTGATATGGAGCATCAGGTGCGATGAGAAGTGAGAGATCCTTCGTCATCTTTCCTTCTTCCACTGTCTGAATACATACAGCTTCAAGAGTCTTGGCAAACTTAGCAAGCTCTGCGTTGTTGTCGAGTTTTGCACGGTGGGCAAGACCCTGTGTCCAAGCAAAGATTGATGCGATTGGGTTGGTTGATGTTTCCTTACCAGCCTGGTGATCGCGGTAGTGGCGTGTCACAGTTCCATGCGCTGCCTCAGACTCGCAAATTTTTCCATCTGGAGTCATCAATACAGATGTCATCAAACCAAGTGAGCCGTAACCCTGTGCGACGGTATCTGATTGAACATCTCCATCGTAGTTCTTACAAGCCCAGACATATCCACCTTCCATGCGAAGTGACATAGCAACCATGTCATCAATGAGTCGGTGCTCATACCAAATTCCTGCAGCTTCAAATTGTGCTTTGAACTCTGCCTGATAAACCTCTTCGAAGATGTCCTTGAAGCGACCATCATATGCCTTGAGAATTGTGTTCTTTGTTGAGAGATAGACAGGGAACTTGCGAAGAAGTCCGTAGTTCAGTGATGCGCGAGCAAAGTCATAGATTGACTTATCCACGTTATACATCGCAAGGGCGACACCTGATGATTCAAAGTCAAAGACTTCATGTGTTGTTGGAGCAGATCCATCTTCTGGAACAAATGAGATGGTGAGCTTGCCCTTACCCGGAACCTTGAAATCTGTTGCCTTGTACTGATCTCCGAATGCATGGCGACCAATCACGATTGGCTGTGTCCAGTGAGGAACCAAGCGAGGAACATTGCTGATAATGATTGGCTCACGGAAAATCACTCCGCCTAGGATATTGCGGATTGTTCCGTTAGGAGACTTCCACATCTTCTTAAGGCCAAACTCTTCAACGCGTGCTTCATCAGGAGTAATAGTCGCGCACTTAATGCCAACGCCATGCTTTTGAATGGCTTTAGCGGCATCGATTGTGACCTGGTCATCTGTTGCATCGCGATGCTCCATGCCGAGGTCGTAATACTCAAGATTGACATCGAGGTAAGGCAAGATCAACTTATCCTTGATGAACTGCCACATAATGCGTGTCATCTCATCGCCATCGAGCTCGACTACTGTTCCTTCTACTTTGATCTTTGACATTTTCGTTCTCCTGATTAGTTTCGCTTAAAGACTCTGAACATCGGCTTGCTTGGCGCGGACAGCTTCTGCTGCCTCCTTGAGAGATGCAATCTCTGAATCTGTGAGCTTGCTTTCGACAACCTTACGGATTCCCTCTTTGCCAATCTCTGCTTCAACGCCGAGATAGACACCTGAGATTCCATATTCGCCATCTACCCATGCACACACAGGCATCACAGCACCTGAATCTTCAATGACAGCCTTAGCCATGCGAGCTGCTGCTGCAGATGGTGCGTAGTAAGCAGAACCTGTCTTCAAGAGAGCCACAACTTCTGCGCCACCATTGCGAGTGCGATCAACAAGCTCATCAATCTCAGCTTGTGACAATTTATCTGCAAGTGCAACGCCGTCTACTGTGCAGCGACTTGGGACTGGAACCATGGTGTCACCGTGTGAACCAAGAGTCAGCGTCTTAACTGATGCAACAGGGACTCCAAGCTTTTCAGCGACGAAGTTGGTAAAGCGTGCAGTGTCAAGCATTCCTGCCTGGCCCATGACGCGATGCTTTGGAAAGTTGGTTGCAATTTGTGCAAGAGCGGTCATCTCATCAAGTGGATTTGAAACAACGATAATGACTGCATTAGGTGAATGCTTTGCAATGTTCTCGGCAACGCCACGGACGATTCCAGCGTTGACGCCAATGAGATCCATACGGCTCATTCCTGGCTTGCGCGGAAGACCTGCGGTGATAACGACAACATCTGAGTTTGCAGTCTTCTCATAGCCTGCGCCATCAGCAGTTGTTGTTGCACCTGTAATTTTTGTCTCAAAGCCTTCGATTGAACGAGATTGGTTCATATCGAGTGCAAGACCTTCTGGCTTTCCTTCAACAATATCGGTGAGGACAACCTCATCAAATATGTTGTACTCAGCTAAACGAAGAGCTGTTGTTGATCCATAGAAGCCTGCACCGACTACGGTGACTTTCTTTGCCATATTGCGTCCTATCGTGGGTATCTTGACGTCAAGGTAACTCTACAACCCTTTGGGAAGTGCCACAGCCAGGGTGAAGAGCACCCCTGCGATGGCCAGTGGGAAGTAACACTCAATCATTCTGCGGCGGGAATCGACCTGGCCCAAACGAGCCAAGGCGATAACGCCTGTTCCCGCGGCAATAAGAAGAGAACCTGTGCGTACAAAGCCAAGGGCTCCCACAAAGATTCCGATCAGGATTGCAGCTCCTGCAGCTCGCAGGTTGAGGCGGGTTATCGCTCGCATGCATCCACCACATTGGTCACAAGCATTGCTCGAGTCATTGGTCCGACTCCCCCTGGCATGGGAGCAATCCAAGAAGCAACTTCGCTCACACCAGGATCAACATCACCTAATAAACCTGCATCTGTTCGAGAAATTCCAACATCTAATACTGCAGCTCCTGGCTTGATCATCTCTGATTTAAGAAAGTGAGCTTGTCCAATTGCTGCAACGACAATATCTGCACGGCGTGTATGTGCCGCAAGATCTTTTGTTCCTGTGTGGGTCAATGTGACAGTTGCATTCTCTTGTTTGCGGGTAAGAAGTAACCCAAGGGGTCTTCCCACTGTCAAACCTCTTCCAATAACAACAACTTCGGCACCGTTGAGAGGTACCTTGTAATGATCTAGGAGTTCAACAATTCCACGAGGAGTGCACGGAAGAGGAGCGTCATAGCCTGCCACTAATCTTCCCAAGTTCATGGGGTGCAAACCATCTGCATCCTTAGCTGGATCAATCGCCTCAAGAATTACCTGTGTATCAATTCCCTTGGGAAGTGGAAGCTGAACAATATAGCCAGTGCACTCTTTAGCATTATTCAAATCTTTGATCGCTGCAAGAACATCTGACTGAGTTGCATCTGCGGGAAGGTCCACACGAATCGAATTGATTCCAACTTCTTGGCAATCTCGATGTTTTCCACCCACATATGAATGCGACCCTGGATCATCACCAACAAGTACTGTGCCAAGTCCTGGTGTGATTCCGCGAGCTTTGAGAGCTTGAGTGCGTGCAGCAAGATCGCTCTTGATTGATGCAGCAAGTGCCTTGCCGTCGAGAATCTGCGCGCTCATGATGTAAGCCTATCTCCCTTAAGCATGGGAGAAGTGGCGTGTGCCCGTAAAGAACATTGCCACCCCTGCCTTTTGAGCTGCCGCGATGACTTCTTCATCTCTTACAGAGCCGCCAGGCTGCACAATCGCAACCACGCCCGCTGCCGCGAGGATTTCTAATCCATCTGCAAATGGGAAGAAGGCATCTGAGGCTGCAACACTGCCAGCAACTCGAACTCCAGCCCGCTCTACTGCAAGCTTTGCTGAATCAACTCGATTGACCTGACCCATACCAATTCCCACTGCGGCTGCATCATGAGCTAGCAATATCGCATTGCTCTTCACCGCTCTCACGGCCCTCCAAGCAAATTGAAGATCGGAGAGTGTTTCTGCAGAGACTGGAGCACCAGTTACTTGTGTCCAATTCTCAACATTGTCCCCATGAGCTGAGATGAGATCGGTTTCTTGCAGAAGAATGCCACCAGATACTGGGCGGAATTCAAGAGGCGAGATGCGGGTAATGGGATTGGTAAGAATTCGAATCGATGGTTTCTTCATGAGCAATTCAAGCGCCGCTGGTTCGTAATCAGGTGCTATGACTACCTCAGTAAAAATCTCTGAGAGCGATTGAGCCATTGCAAGGGTGACTGTGCGATTTGCAGCTACTACTCCTCCAAATGCAGAGACTGGATCGCATAAGTGCGCCTTCTGATATGCATCAGCAATATCTTTTCCAGTTGCCACACCACAAGGATTTGCATGTTTAATAATTGCAACGCATGGCTCTGAATGATCCAAAGCTGCTCGCCATGCGGCATCTGCATCTGTGTAATTATTAAATGACATCTCTTTGCCATGAGATTGGATTGCGCTCACAATTCCTGGAGGGCCGCCTGCATAGATAGCTGCCTTCTGATGCGGATTTTCTCCATAGCGCAATGTATTTTGGCGCTTCCAGATAAGTCCCAACCAATCAGGAATATCCATTGAGATAGTAGAGCCAAGCCAGCTTGCAATTGTTAAATCGTATTCAGCTGTAGTGCGAAAGACTTCCAATGCAAGCTCTTTCCGCTCCTGAGCTGTGAAGCCACCCGCCTTGATTGCAGCAATGGCAGCGTCATATTGATGTTCGTGACAGAGCACCGCAACAGAACCGTGATTCTTGGCAGCTCCTCGAAGCATTGAAGGACCACCGATATCGATCTGCTCAATACTGTCCTCGAAGGATGCACCAGACATGATTGTTTTTAAGAATGGGTAGAGATTAATTACTACCAAATCAAAAGGCTCAATATCTAGATCTTTAATTGCAGACAGGTGCTCTGGATTATTCTGATCTGCAAGAATCCCTGAGTGCACGCGTGGATGAAGGGTCTTCACACGACCACCCATGATTTCTGGAAAGCCTGTGTATTCGCTGACTTCAGTAACTGCAATCCCTGCTTCAGCTAGCGTCTTTGCTGTGGAGCCCGTTGAGAGGATCTCCACGCCAGCATCGGAAAGCGCACGACCTAATTCAAGGAGTCGATTTTTGTCATGGACGCTCACAAGAGCTCGGCGGATGGGCTTGCGTTCAGACATTCGGGGACTCCAGTGTGGGTAGTAATCGACGAATGGTCGCAACGATGAGACCGCGTTCGACAATCTTAATGCGCTCGTGGAGTGACTCTTCGGTATCACTCGCAAGAATTTCTACTCTCTCTTGAGCGATTACCTCTCCCGTATCAACGCCCGCATCAACCCAGTGGATGGTTGTACCTGTCTCCATAGCGCCAGCGGCAAGGGCATCTCTGACTGCATGAGCTCCTGGAAATAAAGGAAGCAGCGCTGGATGGCTATTAATAATCCTAAATCGAGAAGTGATTGCCTCGGGCAAAATTCTCATAAACCCAGCACTGACGACTAAGTCAGGGCGCAGAGCTGCAATGAGTTTTTCTATTTCGAGATTCCACAGATTTCGGTCTTCAGTCATTGGAATGAGGTAGCTCTCAATGTGAACTGAATGCGCTCGATCTAGAACTTGAGCACCAGGCTTATCGCAGACAACTGCCACAATCTCTGCATCGTCAAAACTCGAATCCATAATGGCTTGTGCAAGTGTGCCTGAGCCTGAAGCGAGAATGACGATTCGCTTCATTGACGCGACCGTGATGCAACAAATGAGGTTATGACCACACCAATTAGAACTTCGAAGGTTGCAGTCAAACCAAATTTCCAGATTGAAACTCCAAATGCACCCATCTCATCGGTCATTAATGATCCGCTTGAAAGATAGGCAAGAAGAATAAGGCCTGTAATAAAGAAAATTAATGTCTGTGCCAAGAATTCCATTCCATTGCTCATAGTCCAGTAGGCAAGGAGGGCACCTAGACCCACAAATAGAAGTGCTGCCGCAATAGCTAGCGGGTGGCGGTGCAGTGGAATTATTCCAAGAAGTGGGAAAACAGGAAGCTGATCCATGTGATGCCACCACGGTGAAATAAGAGTGCCCGCTCCTGCTGCAAATCCTGAACCTGCTGCATAAGAAGCAGCTGCGATAGCAGCATTAGGCAGGTAGAGGATATTGAGGAAGAGCAGCAGAACTCCCCCGAAGATTCCTGGCTGTAGTGCAGTTGTCAGTAACTTGATTTGTGAGAAATTTACAAATATCAATATAGAAACCACGACCATTGAAACACCAACGAGAATAGCCAATAATCGAGAAGCCATCACCACTGCTCGTGAGGCTGGAAGTCTTTGACCGCATGTAAGAGTTGCGGAGAATGAAATGAAGAGGGCAAAGATTGGCACTAAATACCACTTAGGTGTCACAGCAGGTGAAGCCGCCAGGTATGCGAGTGCAGTCACAATCACTGTGTAGAAAAGTGAGTATGCGGAGCGCACTCCATTGATATCGTGGAAATCGCCCTTCAATCGATCAATTGCTCGATTAAATGTACTGCGAACTGCAAGGAATGGAAGTGCGATAGCCCCCCAAGGCAGATAGGAGAAATATCCCTCTAGACCTGAAGGAGGAAGTGCCAGTGAAAAAGGGATGTGGTGAGAGCCAAGCCAAATCCACAGAGCAGCCCTAATCGGATCTGTCGTGGTTCCAGTGGCGCTACCTGCAGTCGCCCATGCAATCAGTGCCACAAAAGCAAACGGGAGCAGCACAAAGGCTGCTCCACGAATTGCATGTGACAACGAGACCGACAGGACGCGTTGCATACGAAATTAGCGACCGAGAATCTCGCGCATTAAACGCGCTGTCTCGCTAGGAGTTTGACCAACTTTCACACCAGCGGCTTCAAGCGCATCCTTCTTTGCTTGAGCAGTTCCAGATGAGCCGGAGACGATTGCGCCTGCATGTCCCATGGTCTTTCCTTCTGGAGCTGTGAATCCTGCAACATAACCCACAACAGGCTTCTTCACATACTCTGCGATAAAGGCAGCAGCACGCTCTTCAGCATCTCCGCCGATTTCACCAATCATGACAATAGCTTCAGTCTCTGGATCATCTTGAAACGCACGAAGGCAATCGATGTGAGTGGTGCCAATAACTGGGTCTCCACCAATACCAACTGCTGTTGAGAATCCAATATCACGAAGCTCATACATCATCTGATATGTGAGAGTTCCTGACTTAGAGACAAGTCCGATTGGACCCTTCTTGGTGATGTCGGCAGGAATGATTCCCACATTCGAAGCTTCAGGGCTAATAAGTCCTGGGCAGTTGGGACCAATAATCTGAGTCTTACCTGACTTCAGTGAGTACGCATAGAAGAATGCTGAATCGTGCACTGGAATTCCTTCAGTGATCACAACAACCAGTGGCATTGCTGCATCAATCGCATCGATAACAGCTGCCTTTGCAAACTTTGGTGGAACGAAGACAACAGAGACATTGGCTCCTGTTGCCGCAATTGCTTCAGCGACAGTGTTGAACACTGGAAGTGATGTGCCATCGATATCAACAACCTGGCCACCTTTGCCTGGTGTAACGCCACCCACTACCTGTGTGCCTGATGCCAACATACGGCGTGTGTGCTTTGTTCCTTCAGAACCTGTCATGCCCTGAACGATGACCTTGCTGGAAGAGTTA
>JACCDW011730505.1_pt1 | contig 10670 bp, 7 predicted proteins | sample 7449781 | NCBI WGS metagenome assembly JACCDW01 (sample SAMN15323449, study PRJNA562643) | freshwater metagenome | isolation source: river surface water | place: USA:Blue River Watershed | collected 2017-08-18
CACATCTATGTCTATGAAGTTATAATCCTCGCCAAACAACTGAACAATATTCTTCTTGTCCGAAACTATCTTGTTATGAAACTTGGCATTACGCAATACAACCTTGATTTTCTCAAGAATATTATCCAAGCAGATACACTCGTTATGGTCTATAGGCAAACACCAATAGTCGTCGCTGACATAAAAGTAGAAGAATAATAGTGATATGTTGTTGTTGGACACATGCTTTTGATTATCCAAACAAACAGCACTGATATAAACGTGTTCAGAGTTTATGATTGAACACAGGTTGTTATAATCTTCGGTTGTTTCTACAATATGCACAATGGTAGTATGGCATATTGGTTGAAGTTGTCAAACTTTATCTACCACGCCAATATTCAAGCGGGTTGTTCAATACTCCAAAAAGATCTATACCTTCTTCTTTTTTTATTCTATCTATTTCAAACTTATTCTGTTCAGTTACGCCAGCTTTGTCCAGAGTAGTACCTTTGTATATATTATTCTTTGGACCAGTTATTTTCCACCTTACTTTTACCGTTTTATATAAGTTGGTATTAACAAGCATTTCATCGGTATATGAAATTTCTTTTATAACATTTTCGTTTATTTTTTTTGAGAAAACGCGAATTATATATCCTCTGTCATAATCTTCGTCGGTTGGCGAAGGTTTGAAAGTATTAATGTCTGTTATTCTTCCGATTTCGTCGAAAGTTCCATATTGTGAAGATAATGCTTGGTTGTATATCATAACACTGTTAGTGGTCTTACGTTTGCTACTATTGTAGTCGTCCAGTTTTTATTTTCTATTTGCTGTTTAATGTCCATGATTTGCCATACCGCATTTCTATAATTATATGCTTCTGGTGCATGATCTAATAAAAATTGAGACAAATAGTTTATACCAGATATACCAGAAAAAGTTAATTGTAATGTAGTGCCTGGCATTATGGCATTATTCAAATATAATGGATTTGCTTTTTGTAGCTTTAAAATATAATTCAAGAATGAAGAATCTCTTTCCGCAAGTATATATTTTTTTTCATTTCTGCTTCGATATATTAAAAACGTTTTATTATTTTGGTCATTTCTCAACTGTTGCTTTCTCTCTATACTAGCTTTTTCTGAAGCCTCCTCCGCTGATGTTTGTGCATTTGACCCAGTCGGTGCTGCTACACTCGGAGACTTGTCCGATACAACTGTATTAAGATCTCCTTTATCGTACAATCTGTCTCCCGCAGAATATCTACTGACGATTGGGTTTGGTACAGTTTGTGTTTTTGTGGATCCATTTGGATCTGCTTGCGGATTTGCACTTTGCATCACAAGTTGATTCATCATTTCAGCACTAAGTTTTACGTCCATGTTTGCAGATTGTATATATGAAGAGCCGATTGAACCTAAACTTATTTTTGGTAAAAGCTGTGTGTCGTTTGTGCCAGGTAAATTTTCATCATATACAGAATATTTACGATTTCCATATTCCGCAGGTATTAATTTTAGCTGGCATATTTGACACAAAGATGTATTTATTCCTTGCAATAATTCTTTTATTAATTCTAGAACAGAATCGTTTCGTTGTACAGTCGTGCGAAAATATTCTTCACTGACAAACAAATCTCTTAAATACCCCCAAGTTCCAGATTTTAGTGTTTGAAACACCCGGTTTTCTGGGTCTGATATTTTTAAATCTGTATATTGTGGAAATGATTCTCCGTAAGGATTTATTGCTTCTTGTAAATTATCAAATTTTTCTGTATTTAAAACGTATTCTTTTCTTATATTTTCTGATATGTCTTTGAACAACATATTATATTCAGCCTGCTCGGGTCTATAAGTTTCTGCTGCTCTTTGCTCTGCCACTTGTCTGCGATTTTGCTCATTGATCCGTTGTGCAAGTGCTCTATCTCCTCTCTCAATATTAGGAAAATTTGCGATATTTTCTACGCCTGCTTCATATGTAAACCGAGGAGCAAATTTATTTGGTACAAGTATTTTTGGATCCGCAGATTTAAGCAAAGGACTAGCACAAATTTTTGTGTCATTTATATCAAACTCGCGTATTACTGTGACTGTCTGACTGCCTTTAGACATTTTTAATTTAAAGAATGCATTAATAATATCTTGTATCAAATCCATTCTTAACCATAGACCCTGTTTACCTTCGGGGTCTTTCATTCTAAAAACTCGTTCTTTAATGTTGTCTGTAATAGAATCGCCCGTGCCTTTTTTTCCTATTCTAAGTTTTTTCCGCATTTGCTTCATCTCGTCAGTGTCCGCATCTATGTTTTTTAGGTCCGTCTCACTAAACTCATAAAAACTTTTTGCAGACAAATAGTTGTTACCTTCTTTTATTGTTGTTTCTTTTTCTTTTATTTGTTCTCCGCCTATTATGCTATTTGCATTTATTATTGTTGTATAACAATCATATCCACCATTATCGTTCAATCTAAATCCATAATCACAAATAAATCCCATACCAACATCGTAATTTCCCCCCGAATCTTTTAGATATCTTAACGCTAATGCCGGATCAGTGAATACTTTATTTATATACTCAGTATCAGATAGATCAATCAATGATACTCGATCATAATTGTTCCATCCCCATTCTACCAAACAAGTTATTCTTGGAGTCAAGAAATATGGAATAAGATAGTTTAATTGTGCCAAAGAATTACACTTCCAATTTACCGTTATCTTTCTGCAAAGATTTGGAAAGCTATTACTGGTTCCACTAAGCTCGCAAGTAACAGACTCTACGCCGGGTGGTGGACGATGTGGAAAATCGGAACCCGAAACCTCACCCCCCGTTCGAAACTGTGCTGCCACATAGGTGGCTGCGTTTATAGTATGATTCTGTCCTTTTGCGTCAACTCCAATTACAATTTCTTTATTTGGATTAAATCCATAGCTTTCGTTAAATCCTTCTGTATTAAGTAAAGCAAACCCATCAAGTTCGCGTGCGCCGGGCAGTGTTGATTTTCCGTTTGAAAAAAATCTTACCCATGCTGTTCTTGGACCACTGTAAAGTTCATTGTCTGGATTTTGTCCGTATTGTTTTGCTCGGTCTTCAAGTTCATCGACCACCCACCTTTCCAATGGATGAAGCCCCCACGGTACTACAGTTACATTACTCATAACAATTATATATTATTTTCTCTTCTAAAGTTTAAAATTATGTTATTTACATTTTGGGGTATTCTTATACGCACACCGGTAGGAGCCTTTAATGTTCCGCCGATTCCGTTTGCTTGAGCAATAATCCACCATAGTGTATTGTCTCTATAATACTTGTATGCCAGACTGTCAAGATAATCTGTTTCGTTTGCCACAATATAAATATCATTGATCGTGATAGGTATCTTTGGATATCTAGTTGTTTTAAATACACGCTTGCCATCATAGCGTTTAAAAACATTAGTGTCTGTTTCAATATATCTGTTCATATTATAAAGTATTCCATCCTGTGAAGGATTTGCCAAAATGATAATTTGCTGTGGATGCCTGTTCTCGTTCTAGTACAGACAACTGTACTGATACATCAACCATGTTTGGAAGCTGTCGCGATTTTGTACCGCGTGCTTGTACAATTTTATCTATACCATAACGATATACATAATTGTCATCTCTTAACATTTCCCACTGCGCGTCTTCCGGTATGGTTACGCTAATACTACGAAATGCCGCTGGTTGATCTACATATAAATCACCAATCCGAAACTCTATCATAGGTGGGTATATGAATTCGCTTTCTCTACCGGACGTGTTGGTTTCACTAACGCCTGCATTTGGTCCAGCAGTCGCAATCCCTCGCCCAGTATATTTGCTTGGTCTAGCAAGTCCTACCAAATAATTAACTCTTTCCCACATAGGTATTAATTCTTGTATGCTATTGGCATAAACTTTAAAAGAAAAACTTATATCTCTAGTAAATCCTTTATATATTAAAAGTCTGTCGGCGCGGCCAATATATTTAATATCTTCCCATTCTGGACTATGTTGGTCTTGTATTCCGTTGATGGTTGCTCTAAATGGTATATATACATTGTTTACTATATCATAAAAATAAAAGAATATTAAATCTTTTGATTGAGTACTGTCAATTACTAAGGCGTCTGGAGGCTGTCCTCGTGTTCCATTAGTTATTAAGCTTAGTTTATTGTACTCATCCGGTTTATTTAGGCGTCTTACTCTATTAGTTATTGCAAAAACTCTTTCGTCTATGGTGATTTCGTTGTCTTTAAAATCGACAGAATATGGGGTGGCACCTGTACCGTTGTTCGGAATTGTTTTGTAATTATTTTGTGCCGTGACTCCGGACACTGTCACTCCGGATATCGTGTTGTCTGTATATCTTTCTGCCGATTTATTGTGTATCGGATGTGCATCTATTTTTGTAGAGATTACCTCAAACATTCTGTTATATAATGCAGCTAACCCCTGCGTGTCAGCCGTTCCTCGCGCCGCGTTATATCTCTCATTTATATTAAACTGTCCAGCATATTCAGCAGATGGGATGTCTGGTGCACTAAGGTTTTTCATCACATCCGATGCGTCGAGCGTATCGACTCCAGACGTGTCATCATCCTCAGGACTGTCTACTATATCTCTTGATGTGTCATTATAAAACCGCCCAGTTGATATAGTCCCGCCCGTGCTGTTTTTTCCAGAATATAATGCCTTTTTTCCTACAGCGGTTAACCTTTGGGTTACATCGGCATACATAAAATCGTATGCGTTGTTATTCCTTTCAGACTTATATTCTGGTCTATATGTCCAATCTGCTGGTCTTCCTGTGTTACTAAATAATCCAGTTGTACTTGCTATAGAACTAAACACTGCACTGAGCAGTCCTCTTCTTCCACTTGGACGTGCAACTCCTCCCCAATAAAAATCAAAATTTCCTCTAGCAGTAGAGGCCGTTGCACTTCTTAATAATCCATATCTTCCACCTTGGTGTTCTTTTACATATTGTGGTAAAGCACCTGTTGCAGTGCCTGGTATTGGTGCCGTAGCATTTACAAAATTTGTTTGTATGCCCGCCGAGCTAAATAAAGAACTTACAAAAAAGTTTAGCAATCCACCACCTTCTATATGCCGTATTATTCCTCGCGACCTGCCGGTTGGAAATATTGTACCGGCTGAACCAATTACGCTGCCAGGATTATATGTTCTGGTTTCATCGAATGGAGCTTGACCTTGTATAAGTATTTGTTTACCTAGAAACATTAATCCTTTTCCGCTGGTCGTAAACTTGAATAGACGTTTTACGTCTCTTGCCATAGATCCAACAGGAAATGCCTGTGAATCATATTTGGTATAATCTTTTGCACCGTTGCCATCTGTCAGTTTTGTATATATGTATGGCTGCTCTGGTCCTATTCCCGGTGTACCTGCTTGATAAAACGGACTATATTTATTATATATTTGTGCTTCATTCTTTTCAAACACGAGCAGACGTTGCAACGGAGTACTTCGTTGTATAGGAGATAAAGGAGGTGAGAATATATTGTCTGCCATATTATTAATTAGATGAGCCTCCTGCTAATACACGGTTGACTTTATGCGTATCCAAGTATACAGCAATTTCTCCATTTTTCATTGCAGTTATCATTTCATCAAGTTTCTTGATAACTGCTTCTTGTGAATTGTTGACATTTACTACTGGGCTTGTGCCTGCTCCCAATGTTGTTAGAGCGTCTATTAGTTTTTGAATTGTTTCTTTTAATACATCTAAATTTTTAACTTCTATCGCCGTTGTCATTTTTAGTTGTATTTCTTTTATTGCGTTTTTTGATACTGCTTGTGCAAAATCAGAATATGCAGTTCTTGCACCATCGAGATGTTCTTTAAACTTTCTTATATTTTCTCCCCATTCTCCAAACTTACCAAAGCTTTGAACCAATGGAGATATTTTACTACCAATGAATTCATTAAATGGCTTCATTGCTATTGCCAAATCTTTGAAGTTAGAAAGCAGCCCGGTAAAAGATATTTCTTTTAGATTCTTAATTCCTTCTGTTATATTTTTAAATCCTGTGCCTGCTAGGTACATAGAACCCGCTAATATACCCAATGCACCTCCAACAATTAATAACGCAGGAACTGTCACTTTGGCACTTAATGCCATTGCTGCTCCCATAGCAGCGAGACCACCAACAAGTCCCATAATCCCAACCAACACGTCTGTAGTATTGACATCTTTCCACGATTTAAACGCATGTCCAAGTGCCCATATTGCAGCAGCGAGTATTCCCAGCATTAGTGCCGCCTTTCCGATGTCTGCAAATGAAATAAAATTTAATGAGCCTCCTACTTTTTTTACACTTTCTGCTGCACCACCCGGACCGCCCGCTGCTGACGCTGTTCCCTTTAACGCTTCGCCAAGACCGGAGGCAGTTTCAGTTGCGGCTTTTGTACTTGTTGCCATGGTTTGTGTTGCTTGTGCTACGTCCTTGAGAATACTTGGTATTTTAGAAAATTGTGACAGAGACTTATATATTTTAACTAATCCAACTACTCCAAAAGCAATGCCTCCTCCCGCCACTATACTTGCAAATATTCCCAAAAACATCTTAGCCTCGTCGCTCATCTTCGACAGACGGTCTGCAATCGATTGCATAAAATTAGCTATCGGTGGAAGAATTTTTTCGGCTAATAATGCCAACCCGTCTTTGAGCGGGGCAATTATACCAGCATACGCAGTAGTTATTTTATTAATTTCGGTCTGAATCTGTTGTTGTCTGACAAACTCTCTTGCTTGTTTCTGTATTTCTTCGGTTGTTTGTTTTTGTTTTTTATTTAACCCGTTTACCAACGATTCATATTTTCTTGCCATTTCCATGTCTTTTGCATTACCGCTTTGCTTTAATGCATTCAACATCTTTTGTTGATTTTGCTGTTTTGTTATTTCTTCCACAGTCATCTGGGCTGCTTTTGCCACTGACTCTTGTTGGTATACACTAAGTTCATTAAAATCTCCAAGTTTTTCAATTTCTTGCAATGCCAACTGTCTGGATTTTAGAATATCTCTATTGTATGCTGCTTCTCTAGATGCTTGGAAATTTAATGATTTTCCGACCAATGCAGAAGCTTCAAGTTCAGATGTAATAGAATCTTGATAATTTAAAAATCCTCTGGCGGATTTTGACAATTCGTTGACCGTGGTACCAAGCTTTCTTGCTTGTATTGCCGCAATCATGAGTTTTTCTGGCGTTTTTCCTATGAACTTTAAAGTATCTTCGGACGCATTTGCCATGTCTTTTAATACTTTGCTAGGAGCAACTTTTGCAAGATTTGATGCGTGGGCGACAACCGCCATCATTCCATCAGCAGTCATTCCAGCCGCCTCTGCCGCCGCGTTAAATCTTGAATATATTTTTGCGGTATCTTCTGCCGACACGCCAAGATTTTTTCCCATCATTGCGACATTTCCGAGTATTTCGTCTGATATTAGTCCTGCCACTTGAAACTCATCAGTAAATGCGCGGGATGAATCGGCTACATCCTTTGCTGTTACACCAAACCTAGCAAGCTGTGTACTTATTCGTTGCACGGACTTGTACATGTCTTCGGTCATATCACGAGTAAGACCCGTTTCTTTTCTAAACTCTCCTATTACAGAGTCTATTTCTTTAAAACGTTCAAAACCAACCATAAGTATATCTGTGCCAGCTTTTATTAACTCAAAATACATTTGTGCTCCACGAACAGATATTGATCGCACAAGGTTGTAATATTTAACGTGATTACCAAGTACTTGGTCTATTTTATCTTGTACCAGTTTAACTTGATTTAATCCTGCAATGTTTTGTTTAATTTGTTGTGCAATCTGCTGCTGTTCTGCCAGTTCTTGTTCTAGGGCTGTTACTTTTCCTTGCGCAGTAGCTAATTCCTGTTCTGCGAGGTTTTGTTTACCCAAAGCCCTATTATAGTTTTCGTCCGCAATGTCCGCTTCCTTTTTTAAATTTTTTAAATGTATGATGTCTGCTTCCTTACTTGCCAGAGCATTTGCTATATCAGCATCTCTGCCTGTTTCTAACGCGGTTTTTCTTTGTTGCATTGCTTTAACCGCGTCCGTGGTCATGTCTGCCCCTTCGGCGGTTAATCTATTCAGTTCTTTTGTTATATCAATTAACTCTTTACCTAAATCCGTTTGATTAAAACGCGATTCTTCGTTTCTACGCAATGCATTATATTCTTTGTCTAACTCGGTTAATTTCATCGGCCCACCGGCGTCAAGGAACACACCGGCTGCTTTGGTTTTTTCAGCCAAAAGACCGGCTGCTTTTGCTGATGCATCCCTTGTCTTGTTCGATGCATCTTCTTGTTCTTTCCGTGCTGCTGAAAGGTCTTTTTGTATGGCTTTTATATATGACTGGTGTTCACGAGAATATTCGACTTGTCTTTGTATTTCGGCAGTTGTCTTTTTTGACCAATCGAAACTTTGCTTATCGTACTCAAGATCTTCACTTTTTATTTTTTGTAATCTAAGTAAGATATCCGATTGAGACTCAAGCTCTTCGGTTTGTAGTTGTGTTAGTTTATAACGTTTTTCGGCCTGTGCAAAAGACAGTTTTTCTGCGGTAGCTATAGCTTCAATCGCTTTACGCTGTTCTTCTGTATATTTCTCAGCCATTTATATAATAGTTTGTGTTATATAAATATATAATAACCACCCTTTTTATCTGCGTATACCTGGTCTATCTATCTTTCCTGCCGAAGGTTTTGAGTTAGACTCATACTGTTTTGCTTCTTTGGCCTTTTCGTCTACAAGCTTTCTTATATAAAATCTACGCAAATATACAGGCAATGCATATGCCTCGCTATGCCCAAACGCTCCATTACTATAATAACAAAGAGTAAATAACTCTTCGTGTAAACTGATTTTATATTCAGGTGGTAGGCCAAAAGAAGTCAACACCCAGTGGCATTGCCATCCTTTCATTATGCCCGCAAGCACTGCAAGTAAAATTGAACTTCATATCAATATCTGGCGTGTTTTCACGTATGTTTGTTCGTAATGCTATACTATCCTTGGCCAACATATTATCTACAAACTTTTTAATCATTATTCTATCAGTAGTACCTTCAACCGAAATAATATTATATTTTAATCGAGTAGTCATTTCTGGTGAGTTTGTTTTTGAAATTTTTGTCAAAGATTTTAGTTCTGCGTCGATGTCTTGTTCATCTTTGTGATTCAGAAGTTTATATACTATTTTCCTCTTTGAGGCAGGTAGCTCAAATGAAAATGCATTTTCTCCCTTGGTATATTTGCTAAAATCAAACTCTTTAGTCTTTAATTCTGACAAGTTTATTTTAACTTCATTTTCCTCGCCGCATTTTGGACAAGTAATTTTGGCAGGATATTCGTCACCATATGCCAGACGACGAGAAGCGAGGAATATTGCATTTTTGTCACCAATTAAAATGTCGTCTAATTTTACGCCAGGTGTTACAATCAATGCTTTTAATAGCTCATCCAGCACCACCCCCTTTTTAATAAGATTTTGGTTGGTAAGAATATCTTCTTCTCGGGCAGTCATATACTTCAATTGTATACGCCCAGAACTTAGCGGAGAGGATGTTGGATAAAAATAACCCTCCGATGGCAAGTCAATATATTCTGTTGGAAAATCAAGCTTCTGTTCTGCTTGTACAGGTGGAGCTACTTGCGGTGCCGCTGGTTGTGTATTTTGCTTTGTAACAGGTATTGTATTATTATCCATATGTAGTATAACGTTTGTTTATTCATATATATGAAACAGATACGGTTTTTTGTATATATAAAAAGTTTCTGCCGCTAAAAAGCGGCAGAACGTTGGGGTTATTTATCTTTTGTACTTATTTTAATCCTTTTTTCTTCAAGAGATATTGACGTAGTCTATTCATCTTTGCTTGTTTGGCAGCTTTTTCAGACGCAGCAAGATTTGCAATATCTGGTTCAGACGAGTCTGCTTCTGATCCTGCGTCGGCTTTTGCCTTTTCCATTGCGTTCTGAATCACTTTGGCATCCAAACTCAGCGGAGTTTCCTCTGTACTCTTTTCTGCTATAGCGTCAACAACTTCCTTTTCTGTTGCATTTGGATTGTACTTTACAAATTCCGCTACGGCTTCTTCTGTTCTGGCAATTTCGGCCTGTGTACTTGTCCCTGTTGATACAACTGGCGTTGTTTTTGGACGACCCAGATTTGGATTGGTTCCTGTTTTTTGATATGGACCTTTTGGAGCTTCTGTTGGTGTACCATCTGGTATTGTCTTGTGTCCTTTAACCGCCCACCCTGTTGGCGAGTTTGGATCTTCTACTTTAAACTTGTTACCAACCGCACCTTTTACGCGAGCCATTTCGTCAATTTCTTCTCGGATCATTGATAGTATTTCTTCCTTGATGCTTCCAACTTTTTGTGGATTGGCTGGTTTCTTAACTACAGGAAGTTTCTTGCCTTCTTCTTTTTCTTTTGGCTCTGATGTCGGGGTCAATGACTTTGAGTCGGCTACGTTTTCAGTATGATCTGTTGACTCCTTTGCTTTCTTAAAACCAGACAATCCTTTTGTTTCATCCAGTTTTGACTTTTTAACAGCAATCACTTCTTCTGCGATTACTTTTAGCAATTCTTTTAGTTCTGATTTTTTCATAGTGTTTTCTTTGAGGTTAATTCTTATAG
>JACCDW010686201.1_pt1 | contig 10669 bp, 6 predicted proteins | sample 7449781 | NCBI WGS metagenome assembly JACCDW01 (sample SAMN15323449, study PRJNA562643) | freshwater metagenome | isolation source: river surface water | place: USA:Blue River Watershed | collected 2017-08-18
ATTTTTTCACTACTGCTTTGTTTGATAATTCTTTTTTTTCATCTGAAAATAATAAAATTATTACAAAATTTGGCACCGAGCCATATATAATTCATGATAATTCAAGTTTTTCCCTAAACCTTATTAGTACGTTCTAAATGTCAGTAACTTCTTTCTTTTCTTATAAGGGTTTGATGATTCAACAACATATAAATGTAGAATCTTCAATTCGAAAATTAATTCAAACAGTAAAACCAAATACTATTTTAGAAATAGGAACGGCAAGTGGTGGATTGTCTCTCATGATTAGAGATATCTTAAACGAACTTGGTCTTTATAATTCAAATTTAATTACATATGATGTAAATAATCCTGAATATTTATACGGGCATTTGAACAATGAAATTAAAATAGATATTCGTGTCAAAAATATTTTCAATCATCCATATTCTGATATTGTAGATAAAGAGGAGATTGAAGAAATTTTCAATACTGACGGTCCAATAATTGTTTTTTGTGATGGTGGTAGTAAAAAAAATGAATTTAACATTTTATCAAAATACTTACGACCCGGCGATGTGATTTTAGCTCATGATTACGCTAAAAATGAAGAGTTTTTATTGGAAAATTTACATGGTAAAATTTGGGATTGGCTTGAAATTACGGATAATGACATACAAGATTGTGTTAAACGAGAAAATTTGGTTTCTTATTTACAAGATGAGTTCACAAACGTTGTGTGGGTTTGTAAAATGAAAGAAAAATGAGTAACATTACTTTAGTAACAGGATTATGGGATTTAGGTCGTAATGACCTTTCAGAAGGTTGGAATAGAAATTTTGAAACACATTATTTAAGTAAATTCAAAGAATTCTTGTCAATACCTGAAAATTTAATTGTTTTTGGTGATTCTGAATTAAAAAAGTTTGTTGATGAAAACAAAACTCACGATAGAATTCAGTTTGTTGAAAGAAATCTTGATTGGTTCAAAGGTAATTTTTATGACAAAATACAAAACATAAGAAGTAATCCATCTTGGTATAATCAAAAAGGTTGGTTGAGTGAATCTACACAGGCAAAGTTGGAAATGTATAACCCTTTGGTTATGCAAAAAATGTTTTTATTGAATGATGCCAAAATCATGGATCAATTTGATTCAAAATATATGTTTTGGCTTGATGCCGGCATAACAAACACGGTACATCCTGGATATTTCACACATGACCAAGTGTTAGAAAAATTACCCAAATTCATAAACAAATTTTCTTTTGTTTGTTTTCCATATGATGCCGATGGAGAAATTCATGGATTCAATTTTGACGAAATTTGTAGAATATCTAACAGTAAGGTACTTAAAGTTGCTCGTGGGGGTTTCTTTGGTGGACCAAAAGATCAAATATCTGATGCTATGAATGTCTACTACGGTTTAACTAATGATACTCTTAATCGAGGATTCATGGGTACCGAAGAAAGCGTTTTTTCAATTATGATTTACAAGTATCCTCAACAATTTGATTATTTTGAAATTGAGTCAAATGGTTTATTGGGTAAATTCTTCGAAGATTTAAAAAATTCTAATCTTAAAGTTAAAAACGAAAGTAGGATATCAAATAAAAATATGAATTTGGACTTGAATAAAACTTCAGTTTATGTTATCACGTTTAACAGTCCAAAACAATTTGAAAAATTAATAAATTCTTTCATTCACTATGATGATGATTTTATTGAAAAACCAAAAAAATACTTACTAAATAATTCAACAGATAGAAGTACCGATGAACTTTATGATGAACTTTGTGAGGAATATGATTTTACTCAAATTAAGTTTCCTGAAAATTTAGGAATTTGTGGTGGTAGACAATATATTGCCGAACATTTTGAAAACAGTGACTCGGATTTTATGTTTTTCTTTGAAGATGATATGTTTTTTTATGGAGGAATAGAGGATTTTTGTAAAAATGGTTTTGGCAGAAAAGTTTCACAAATCTATTCTAAGTCATTAGAAATTACCAAAAACGAGGGATTTGATTTTTTGAAGCTTAACTTTACTGAATTTTACGGTGATAACTCAACTCAATGGTCTTGGTATAACGTACCTCAGGATTTTAGAAATCAAAATTGGCCTGAGTATAACAAACTACCAACTCAAGGGTTAGATCCAAACGCACCAAGAACTAATTTCAAAAACATTAAAAGTTATAAGGGTATTCCTTATGCCATCGGAGAAGTTTATTATTCTAACTGGCCTCAAATTGTAACCAAAGAAGGTAATAAAAAAATGTTTTTGGAAACTACTTGGTCATATCCTCATGAACAAACTTGGATGTCACACATTTACCAAGAAACACTCAAGAATAGAATATATCCAGGCATACTTCTTTTAACACCTACAGAACATAATCGTTTTGATCATTACGATGGTAAATTAAGAAAAGAGTCATAGTATATTTATAATATATTATGATAAGTTTTTTTATAAAAAAATCTTCAAGTTTACCTTTATTACAGGTTGATCTCCTATTGGATGGTAGGAACCTATATAACATATCCGAAAGTACCCTAACCGGATCAACTGTTTATTTTTCTATGTATGATGAGGAAACCGGTATCAAAAAAATACTGAAAGACCCTACCATTGTTGTTTTATCGGATGAAAAGATAGTTTTGAAATATCAATTCAATAAAAATAAAATAAAAAAAACAGGTAATTTTATAGGTGAATTTTTTATTACAAATAGTCGTGGTGATGAAATAATACCAATATATGATAAAATTTATATTCATGTTATAGAATCAATATTTAATGAAGATTATGTAGAATGTTGTGGTCCCGATCAAAATATTATTGTGATTCCATCACAAACACCAAGTTTGACACCAACAATAACACCAACAAACTTAGCGTCTAATACCCCAATACCCACATCTACACCCACCAAAACACCTACAACAACACCCACCAAAACACCTACCAATACCCCTACACGCACCACCACTCCTACACAAACACCTACGAATACTGTCACACCTACGAATACACCAACTCAAAGTGTAACTCCCACATTTACACCGACAAACACATTTACACCGACAAACACAATTACTCCAACTCGTACTCAAACACCAACTGTGACACCATCTGTCAATTGTAACGTAGTTGGGTTAACAGTGTTAAGTGTTAAAAACCCAAGTTTTTTTGGTGATTATTCTCAAATTGATGTCAGATGTTCGGGTCAAACAGGGACTTGGACGGTTAACCAAATTATTGCAAACACAGGATCTGGAGATATAACTTTGAACCCTAATACGGATTATATTACAGAATCAAACACCGGATCTACACCAACTATCGAAACAATTATATCAGGATCTACCATTTCAACATATGGATATACATATACTTTGTACTTCCTATCACCTTTCGGTTGTATTAAAACTCAATCTGTAACATTTATAACACCGAGTCAAACACCAACAACAACACCAACAAGAACGGTTACTCCGACTTTATCTCCAACCACAACGGTCACAACAACTCCTACGAACACAATTACACCAACAAATACTCTTACACCAACAAATACTCAAACACCGACAAATACTCAAACGCCAACTGTTACACCAACAGTGACCAACACTAAAACACCAACACCAACTAAAACTTCTACCCCAACACCTTCTCCTTTAACTGAATTAGAAATTAAATTTGGTTCCGAATATACTTCGGGTTCATTAAAATCCATATATACTTTTACCGCCTCGACAACTTATTCTCAAGACATTACTGTTTCTTTTACTAATAGATTATATGATGAAGTTAGATCAGAATACGTTGATATACAAACTGGTGTAACAATAAGTCGTAACACTTTGACAGGAACGACTACCGTTATCTTACCTAGTGAAACTTATAGTAATTTTTTACCATACTTTTCGGAATTTTCGAATATCACATCAACAAGACCAAATACCACATATGACAAGTATGCAAAAGTAACATTTGTTGGTGATTCTCCAATATACATCACTTGGAATTTTAGAACTTGTTGTGAAGGTGAATCGGGTCCTGATATTTACATCCAAACCACAAGTACGGATTGGTTAAATAATGATGGTGGAATTGTATACAATGGTATATGTTATAAACCAGTATCTTTTGGATCAACTGGTGTTTTTGCTGGTACTTATTTGGGTGCTGATTTTTACGGAGATTGTAGAGATTATTATGAATGCTCTTGTTATACCGCCCCAACACCTTCCGAAACCGCAACACCAACAAGAACACCTACACCAACAAGAACACCTACAAGAACTCTTACACCTACTATTACACCAACAACAACTGTTACTCCAACTATAACATCGACACCCGCTTGTACTGCGGACTTGGGATGTTTTGCCGAAGGTGTTATATGTGATTTGGGTTGTTACTCTAATTTAGTTTTCCTTACACCAACACCAACACCTACTAACACTGTAACACCAACCGTAACACCTCTTACATTACCTTTCTTCAGGGGTTGTAACACAGGGAATATTTATATTCTATTCGATGGTCCATTTGGTATTGGAAATGCGATTTATGGTAATTTCGGACAAACTTATTATGTACCGGAAATACAGGATGCGGGATATTTGGATGTTTGTGTGACTGTTGTTAACCAAACTGCTGATTATTTTATTTATAATGTGAATCAACCATCCTCTGTTTCGGGATGTTTATTCTCGGGTTGTACCATTACGGACGCAATAACATTACAAGCATGTTGTTCTGGTGAAAAGTACAATTTCTTGATTGTTAATATATTTGATTTCAATAACCCTGGACAAGTTTTAACTCCATCAATTGATGAAATTATTTTTACTAATGATTCTTCTGATATTAATTTCATTAAACTGTGTTTACAACGTGTAGATTTTGATCCGACCGCACCGTTCTTTGGTGATGTTACATTCCAAGCATCGCTCTACGATGATTGTTACAACTGCACTATATATACTGCCGAAGAAAATTGTTTTATAGGTCATAGATTGGATGCTTGTTGTGAGGGACTTTATCCCGATATCAATGGATGGTTGCCTCCATATATAACTGAAGGTGATTTCATTGTTGCCGACGGATTAGCCTATTTTGTGGGTGGACCATTCAATGGTGATGTTTATTTTACAACTATTGAAACAGGATTCGTAAACTGTGCTGCCGCCATTGCGGCATCATTGACGGTTGGTTGTAGTTACCCTGCAAGTCCAACACCTACACCTACCGTAACAGTAACTCCAACAGTTTCACTTACAAGTTCTGTAACACCAACCATTACTTCAACACCCACAATCACACCAACATCATATACTAATGTTGTTACCTTTGAAGAATGCTGCACAGGTATACGTTATAATTTCGTAATTGCTAATATCTACAGTTTTGCCAATCCGGCGTTGAACATTTTACCATCCATAGGTGAAATAATGTTTTCAAATGTATCTAATGACAATGATTTTAATAAAAATTGCTACGAAAGAGTAAATTTCGATCCTACCGCAATCTTGGAACCAACAGTAACTTTCCAGATTACACTATATGATAATTGTTATTCTTGTACACTATATTCAGAGGCTGATAACTGTTTCATTGGTAGAAGATTAGATTCTTGTTGTGATGGTCTTTATCCAAACATAAATGGATGGTTACCTGATTATATAAATGAAGGTGATTTTATAGTCGCCGACGGAGTGGCTTATGAAGTTGGTGGTCTATTTCCTGGTGATGTAATTTTTAATACAATTGAAACAGGATTTGTATCTTGTGTTGATGCCGTTGCCTCCTCTTCAGCACCTGGTTGTATTCCAACACCTACACCAACTCCAACACTAACACAAACTCCAACTCAGACTATCACACCCACTAGAACTCTGACACCAACACCGACAGTTACCAGTACACCTGATCCAATATATTCTTTCGAATCATGTGCATATAATCATAACTCAAACTTTGCAAATATTGGGTACAATACACATACATTCAATAAAGTAACAACACAAACATATAATATTGGTGATACCGTTAGAATGTTGATACCTATAACATCATTCGGAAATACTTTCAATATTGAGGAGTGTTACAAAGTAATTCCTTACAATAGCGGTCTTCCGTTTAACACAACATATGTTGAAAACGGAACTTTACTTTGTGGTCAAGGTAAGTGTGCCGTGACATACGTTGGATTGACAAACTGTGTAACCAATAAGACAATTGTGGCATCTTTTGATTATCTCACAAGTGAATTCCAATCGGCTTCAGTTGGTGACGAGATTTACGCACCATATCTTTTAAATGAACAAAACGCATTGATCGGTCCGAATGATAGTACTTGTTGGACAATTGCATCACCAGGGTCAACCATAACAACCGCACAAAATGGAGATATTGATACATATTGGGATGTATTAGTGGATCCTGTTGCTAGTTGTTTAGATAGTACTTGTTCTAATTGTAAGAGTGGATTTACATTAACAAATGTCTCTGGTTCCATTCAGACATTCTCCTATCAATCTTGCACGGGTACGAATTATTCTGTAACTCTTACTGATAATCAATCTACCACAATCAATATTTGTGTCAAAGTAAATAAACTATTCCATGATTATGGTGTGTTAATAACCATAACAGGAGGAAACGCTTGTTAATTATTTTAAAAAATGCCAACTAATATTGAAATAGGAATGACAAATGAAATTATCGGAATTACATCTTATGATGTTTTCGTTAGTGAATGCGTTCAACCACCGGTTTGGCAACAAGTTGGAAATGATTTGTCTTTTGATGACTTCCCTGTGATCTTGGATTTAGAACAATATATTACAATAACCAATAGTTGTTATCTATATTATATTTCGGGCGATACTGGTTGTTATTGTGAGTTAACAGGGTCTACAAATCCGCCAACTGTCACACCCTCAAATACACCAACAATTACGCCAACAAACACCATAACACCATCAATAACACCAACAATTTCTTTAACACCATCCGTAACCCCAAGTATATCTGTTACCCCATCAGTAACTCCAAGTATTTCTTTAACACCCACCGTAACACCTACTATAACAAAAACCCCAACAAGAACCCCAACACCAACAATTACTCCGACCAAGACTCCAACACCGACTTTAACACCAACTAGAACACCAACACCAACTAGAGCATGTACGGCAGTTGTCTTAAATTGGACTTTTGATGGTGGTCAAGCATGTAGTGGTGGATTTACAAACACAAATACTTATTATGGACAATCCGTTTTACAAAACGGGGGTTATTTATATCAAGACTCAAGTTGTTCAACACCAGTTCCAGCAGGTAGATTTTTACTTCAGGGTGGATTAGTTTTTGAAGTTGTTGGATTACAGGGTCAAATTTTTGAAGTTATATGTTAAAAATTAATTGAAATGCCAACAGTAGTACAAATAGGAATGAATGGACAAATCGAAGGCAATACCTTTGATGTTTTAGTTAGTGAATGTGTTCAACCACCTAACTGGGTTTTGGTAGCTGACGATTATTTGTCATCTCAATTTCCAATTTTTGTAGATCTTGATTCATTTTTGAATTTAACCACTGATTGTTTTCTTTATTATATTTCCGGTGATACTGGTTGTTATTGTTCTGAAACAGGTTCAACAATACCACCCACACCAACACCTACTGTTACACCAACAAATACTCCGTCAAACACACCAACAATTTCTCTTACACCCACAAACACAATTACCCCAACTGTAACACCAACAATTACACCTACAAATACCAAAACGCCAACACCAACCCCAACTCCGACCTCATTATGCCCAATTAACTTTACATCTTATTCTTCGGACACCATAAATTGTTTTGGTGAATATTATTCCTATGCCTATGATACACCACCAGATGACATCATAAGTATCTGTGAATTACTTCTTGGTGGAGCGGTAGGTGTTGATGAGATTAACGGTAAATTCAACACAAACAAAATAAATTGTACTCTTTATACTTGTAGTGTGAATTGTGACACAGAAGTTGTTGTTTACAATAGTCAATCACAAACAATAACTTACGATACTTTCATTGATACGTGTCTTCAAAACAACCCAAGTACACCACAAACTTCAGGTTTACCTTGTTACGCATATAACTCATCACAAGATCAGATTTACTACATCAGTTATTCCGGTTATAACCCGAACATCGTTCCAACCGGAAATGAATTGGTTACGATACAAAAATATGTTAATTGCCAAAGTTATCATGATATTTTTGTAACACTCGATGGTGGTCAATGGTCTCTTAACGGAGTTACAGGTAATCCAACAATTACACTATGTCCTGAAATAACATATAGATTCCATGTTTATACAGGAGCAACGGGTGCGGGTGCGGAATTTGTACTCGGTAGAGACAGAACAGAACTTGGTGTTACTTGTGTGAACGGTAACCAAAGTCCTTGGGATGCTTACTGTGGTGAAATAATTTATGGTAATAATAACACTTTCAACGAAGCGTTCTATACTACAGTATTCAAACCCTGGTCTTCAGGTCCGAACTCAGATTACACTTCTAGTCCCGAAAACGCTATGTTCTACAAGGACATAAATGACGAAACTAATTACGGATACATCAACATTGTTTCAAGTGCTTGTTGTCAGAGTGGTATTACAGTTACTAACACATCAACAAGTCAGTCAGTTACCTTTACATATGTTGGATGTAATTCTACCGTATATTCATCAAGTGTTCCAATTGCATTCCCCGGTACCACAGCATCAACAAGTATTAACCGTTGTATTTACAGAAATTCAATTACATTTACAAGTGCAAATCAGGGAACCGTAAATACTACGAATATTGGTTACTGTACTGGTTGTACAGATAGTTCAGCAGTTATTGCTCAGTGTAATCAATTATCTTTGAATTGGACAACTGATGGTGGTCAAGCTTGTTCTAATATTTTCACAAATACTAGTACCTATTACGGACCTACAGTTCTTCAGGATGGAGATCATCTCTACATGGATTCTTCTTGTATCATACCAGCACCTGTCGGAAGATTTATAGGTCAGAGTGGAAATGTTTTCGAAGTCATTAATACTGATGGGGAGTTAAATCTAATCATATGTTAAAACTATGGAATTCTTTATCAATAAAAACTCCAATCTTCCCCTCCTTAAAGTAGAACTTACTAAGGATGGGGTAACGATGTTTACTGACTTTATGGATGATCTTGAAAAGGCAACCATTTTCTTTTCTATGAATGATGTTGCTACGGGAACCAAGAAAGTCGTAAATCAAAGAGCGTTTATAACTGCAAAAGAATTTACTGAACCTGAAACAAATACCGAATATTATATTTTTTATAAATTCAGATCTCAGGACACAAACAGGGTTGGAAGATATGAAGGTGAATTTTTTATTTCTATACCCGAAAAAGGTGTTTTGAAGACTCCAATTCGTGAACCTCTATTTATTAATGTCAAGGACTCAATTGATTTAACGGTCTAATTGTTTTATGTTTTTCAAAAGGTAAATGTCGGATGATCCGACAGCTAATAAACCATTTGAAAAACTATGAAAGAAGCACCATCACCCGACGTCATCAAGTCCTTCCTTGAGGGAAGTGACCCCGAAGAACATATCGTTTCCGTTGAATTTGATTTCGTAAACGACTGTATATATAAAATCAAAGAAGTACCTGGTAGGGGTAAAACAATCCAAAGGGACACATTCATTCCCTTCGCTTGGGTTGGAGATTTAAGATCTCTGAAGTTTTATAATGGATCCAAAGAACTTCAACAAAAGGCTATCAGTGAACACAAAATTGTTATTGAAAAACTTGAAACTCACAACAACGAACGATTGGAGAAGGGACTAACCTTTATGGTTAAATGTCTCAATGGTTATCGTAGTTTGATTAAATTCTTCCGTGACGGAGGACTTGATCCTTATGGTGAAAAGGGTAAGGACAAGATTATGATCCTTCCACCTGTGGAACAATATCTTATTCAAAGAGAAAAGAGGTTGTTCAAAGGTTTTTCTGAATATAACGAGATCACCCGTTTTGTATTTGACTTGGAGACGACCTCTTTGGAACCAAAGGACGGTCGTATCTTTATGATTGGTATGAAAACCAACAAAGGTTATCATCGGGTTATTGAATGTCATGACGATGAAACCGAGAAGAATGGTATTATTGAATTCTTCAAGGTAATCAATGAACTCAAACCCTCCATCATTGGATCATATAACGGATTCAACTTTGACTGGTTTTGGATCTTTGAAAGGTGCAAAATCTTGGGATTGGATATCAAACAAATCTGTATATCCCTTAACCCTGAGAGAAAGATTTCTCAAAGGGAAAATATGTTGAAACTCGCCAACGAGGTGGAGAAATATGTTCAAACCTCCATTTGGGGTTATAATGTGATTGATATTATCCATGCGGTGAGGAGAGCCCAAGCCATCAACTCCGATATTAAATCGGCTGGTCTTAAGTACATCACCAAATATATCGGAGCAAACAAAGAAAATCGTGTGTATATTGATCACACAGACATAGGTCCGTTTTATCGTGATAATGAAAACTTTTGGTTAAATGTCCAAAACGGAAATTGGCGAAAAGATAAAGAAGAGTTTGAGGATTTGGATGTTCGGTTTCCC